>Ga0080064_1002083_pt1 | contig 36046 bp, 33 predicted proteins | sample Subgrocontami54m_FD_69260 | JGI IMG/M metagenome (GOLD analysis project Ga0080064, IMG submission 69260) | Subsurface groundwater microbial communities from S. Glens Falls, New York, USA - GMW46 contaminated, 5.4 m (SPADES assembly) (version 2) ...
CATCACGCTGCCCCCCGGCGGGGCCTGGAAGGGCGCGGTGCCGGTGCTGGACGCCGAGAATCCGCCGGCCCGCCTGTCTCGCGACGCGCCGGTCCAGAAGAGCAACTTCATGGCGTACAACATTCATGCCGTGTGGCAGCAGGAAGTCTGGGCGGCGGTCGAGCGCTCGCGACGGTACATTGAACAATACATGGGTGGACTGTGCACGGCCGAGAATGTGGAAGGCGCCGAGGCGGTGATCATCGCCTCCGGCAGCGCCTGCGCCCAGTCTCGTGAGGCGATTCGGCTGTGCAAAGATCAAGGGGTCAACGTCGGCCTGATCAAGATCCGGTCGCTCCGTCCGTTCCCGACCAAGGAACTGCGCCAGCTCTGCGGGCAGGCGAAGCTCATTGTGATTCCGGAGTTCAATTACGTCGGCTGGCTTGCCAAGGATGTGGCGGCGGCGATCTACGGCTACTCCAACGCCAAGATCGTGGCCGGCCCGCACGTGTACGGCGGAATGTCCATGCCGGTCGAGATGATCGTGGACGAAGTGATCGGCGGCTTGACCGGGAAGAAATCCATTGCGGTGCCCGACTCGGCCATCATGGGGCGCGACGTCAACCAGGCTGAGGTGGCCCACTTCATGCAGAACATCTGATCGCTGCCTGACCTTAAGAGTCGCTCGGGCTGGGGCTTTCAAAGCGAAGAGGCCGTCCGGATTATCCGGACGGCCTCTTGCATTTTCAGCAGATGTCGACCGGTTACTCTTCGATCATCTCTTCGCTGTCGGGCATGCCGCAGGCGATGAACTTGGCGTAGCTGAGGAAGATCGCGCTGCTGTCGCGCATGGCTTTCGCGCCGTGGGTCAGGCGCTCCAGTTTGGTGGGATCGGAGGTTTCGGACTCCCGCAGGGTCATGACTTGCTGCTCCAGGAGCACGTTGAACTCGTACATGGCCCGCTCGATATTCATATAGGCTTCTTTGATTGGATCGGTCATGTGGCGCTCCTCATAGGTTACAATGGGCAGGGTCCCCGACCTTACACCACCGTTGCGGTGCCGGTCAATCGGAGAACACGATGCACGCTGACGCCCTTCCCGCGGAACTGCTGGCGGCTCTTCGGGAACGCGGCGGGAGCCCGGACCGTGACGCGATCGAAGGCGTCCGGCGGCTCTCAACGCTGTTCACGACCGGTCGGGACGGGCGCCTGTCGGACTACCTCGCCGATCGCTCCCTGCGCCGCGCGTACCTGCTGTACTTTTTCCCGGTCAACTACGCCAAGGTGGCCGGCCTGCTCCGGGAGATGCCGGCGCTTCCCGCGCGTCCGTTGCGGATCCTGGACCTGGGGAGCGGGCCTGGGACTGCCTCCCTGGCAGTCCTCGACCACCTGACGCGACTCGAACAGGCCGGCCACCACGGTTCGGAAGTGGTCGCGGTGGATCGCAGCCGGCAGGCGTTGCGGGAGGCGGAAGCCCTCTGGGCCTCGATATCGAGTGGCCGTGCGGAGAAGCCGGCGTATGCGTTTCGCGCGCGGTGTGCCGATGCCGAACGAGCCGACGCGCAGGGCCCGTGGAGACAGGGGCCCTTCGATCTCGTCATTCTGGCCAACAGCCTGAACGAACTTTTTTGCTCGGCTACGGATCCTCTCGCCGCGCGGGTGAAATTCCTTGAGACCCTCCTCCAAGCCTTGGCGCCCGACGGCACGCTGATGATCATTGAGCCGGCGCTCCGCGAGACAACACGCGCGCTCCATCATGTCCGGGACCGGCTCGTGGCCGAGGGACCGGCGATGGTCTACAGCCCGTGCCTGCATGAGCGGCCCTGCCCCGCGCTTGTGCGCGAGGATGACTGGTGCCATGAGGAACGGTCCTGGGCTTCCCCGGCGGTGGTTCTGGAAATCGACCGCGCCGTGGGTTTTATCAAGGATGCGCTGAAGTTTTCGTATCTGCTCTTGCGCAAGGACGGCCTGACGATCACGGAGCGGAGGCCCGATATCTATCGGGTCGTGAGCGAGGTGATGGTCATGAAGGGAGACCGGCGGGCCTGGCTGTGCAACCAGGAGGGCCGCCCGCTGGTCGGACGGCTGGAGAAGGCCCGTTCCGGCGCGAATGCGGCGTTCGACCGCTGGCATCGGGGGGCGATCGTCCGCGTCGATCACATCGAGCGGCGCGGCGCGGTGGGCCGTATCGACAGCCCGGCGAAGGTGGAACTCATCCGCCCCGTGGAGTGATCCTTACTCGTAGGCTTCCAGGGGGGATGTCTCGACGAAGGGTTTCCGGCACGCGTTGCAGGTGACGAAATAGAGCGCGCCGCGGACGGACGGCTGCACCCAGAAGTCAAGCTGCCCGCCGGTCTTTTCGCAGGCCGGACAGCGCATGCCCTTCAGCCAATAGCTCACGTCCGGCTGGTTCCGCATATAGCTGACCATGTCCATGTGCACCGGCATGCTGTAGCGGCAGCCTTTGCAGAACGCCTTGTAGTCGCCGTCTGTGATGCGGGAATCGCGCGGGATCGTGAAGCCGCTGCTGGTCTTGCAGACCGGACACGTCATGGCTGTCAATCGCCGTTCGGTATCGTCGAAATCCATTGCTTGTGTTTCCCTGTGCTCCCACTGTAGCGGATTGAACGGCCATCCGCAATCCGTGTGGCCGGCTCTTGGAGCCAGCGTTGATTTATCCCGGTAAAACCGCTATGCTCAACTGCCTGTAATCGGCTGATCTAAACCCCATCCTGGAGTTGTCTGTGTTCAAGCTATTTCCCCGCGAGCCCGCCTTTTTCGAGATGTTCAACGAGGCCGCTCAGAACATGGTCCTGGGCAGCCGCCGCTTGAAAGAGATGCTGGAGTCCTACACCGATGTCGACAAGAAGGCTCGTGAGATCAAGCGGATCGAGTCGGCCGGAGATGCCATCACCCACACGATCATCAGGAAGCTGAACCAGACCTTCATCACGCCGATCGACCGCGAGGACATTTACGGCCTGGCCAGCGCCATTGACGACGTCCTGGACTGCGTGGAGGCGGTGACCGACCGGCTGGCCATCTACAAGATCGCGAAGCCGACGCACGAATCCATCCAGTTGGCCGGTATCATTTGCGAGTCCTCTGAGGAACTCTGTCAGGGCATCGCCCAATTGGGCAAGGGGACTGACCTGAACGCATGTTTCGTCACGGTCAACAGCCTCGAAAACGATGCGGACCGGATCACCAGAGACGCCATCGCCCGGTTGTTCGAGAGCGAGAAGGATCCGCTGGTCGTCATCAAATGGAAAGAAATCTATGAAAGTCTTGAGGAGGGCACCGACCGGTGCGAGGATGTGTCCAACATCCTCGAGCGCATTCTCCTGAAGCATGTCTGACCCGGCGCTTTTTTCCCCGTTGTCTCTCAATCGTGCCCGTATAGGTTTCCTCGCCTGACCATGTTTGATCCCCCCATCTTGCTCATCCTCGTGGTGGTGCTGGCCCTGGCCTTCGATTTCTCGAACGGCTGGCACGACAGCGCCAACGCCATTGCCACCGTCGTCTCCACGCATGTGCTCAGCCCCGGGCGGGCCGTCCTCATGGCTGCCGTGCTCAACATCGCCGGCGCTTTCATGTCCACCGCCGTGGCCAAAATGATCGGCGGGGGAATTGTGGAGGCTGCGATGATCCAGCAGACGACCGTGATCGCTGCGCTCTTCGGGGCGATCGCGTGGAATCTCTTTACCCTGATCCTGGGACTTCCCACCAGCTCGTCCCATGCCCTGATCGGCGGGATCATCGGCGGCGCGCTGGCGCAGAGTGGGATGTCGGCTGTGAAGCTGTCGGGCCTGCAGAAGGTGCTGGAAGCGATGCTGTTTTCCCCACTCGTGGGGTTTGTGCTGGGCTATCTGATTATTCTGGCCACCTACCGGGTGATGTTCCGGGTTCCGCGCGGGGCTGCCAACCGTGGGTTTCGACGATTGCAATTAATCTCGTCGGGCTTCATGGCGTTCAGCCATGGGGCCAACGATGCGCAGAAGGCGATGGGGATCATCACGCTCGCGCTGGTCTCGGCGGGTGTCATCACCACCGTGGAGGTCCCCACCTGGGTGATTCTCGCCTGCGCGGTGGCGATGGGATTGGGGACGTTGGCGGGCGGGTGGCGTATCATCCGTACCCTGGGGATGCGTATTGTGAAGCTGGAGCCGGTGCACGGTTTCGCCGCCGAGACCAGCGCGGCGCTGATCCTGCTCGGGACGGCGCATTTCGGCATGCCCGTCAGCACGACGCACACCATTACCTCCTCCATCATGGGTGTCGGGTCCGCCAGGCGCCTCTCGGCGGTGCGGTGGGGCGTGACGATGCGAATCGTCTATGCCTGGCTGTTCACGCTTCCCGGCGCGGGGCTGGTCGCGTACGGGGTGACACTGGCGTTCCAGGCTCTCCGCTGACGGCGCTCAAACCGGACGTCGTGGAGGCGATCGAGAAACGCGCGGCTCTCTATTACGATCATGCGGTTGGTTTTGCCCGCGCGCTCAAGAAGCCCCCTTTTCCGCCCGAGACCGTGCACTGGCTGCGCACCCACTTGCGGAGGCTGCAGGCGTACGCGGAACTCATGCAACGCCCCCAGGCCGTGTCCTCTCTTACGAAGGGCGTCACGTGGCTGAGCCGGCTTCGTACCCTGAATGTCTTCCACCGGTATCTCCGTCGCCGGCGCCGCGATGCCGAAGATGTGCGACGCGTAGCTTGGGCGTTGCGTGCAGAAGAGGCGAAAGTGGTCCATGCCGGGCATGTGGAGGCGATCCGGACGTTGCTGGAGAAGACGTCGCTCGCCAGGATGCGCAGGCCAGACGACGTTCTGGCGATGCGACTCGAGTCGCTCGGCCGGGAGCACGCCGATCGCCTGAACGCCGCCTTGGGGGGATTGTCGGCCGAGGCCAAACGGAAAGAGCTCCATCGCCTGCGCCTGCTGGTCAAGTCTCTTCGCTATCAGGAAGAAATCATCCTCGAGACGCCATGGGGGAGTCGCCCCTCAGTTGCTGCGCTCAAGCGGCTTCAGCGGACCTTGGGGGATTACTGCGACCGCGACCAGTTCCGCCGCCTGGCCAGGAAGATGAAGCTGGCCTGCCGTGGGGAGATGCAGAAGGAGTATCGGCGATACCGAAAGCTTGTCCGCGCCGCCGTCCGCAAGCCGGGGTTGCTGGAGGCCTGCGCTACTGGCCCGCGATGACGCGGAGGAACTTGGGTGGCAGGAGCCACAACAGGGTGCCGGCCCCGGCTTTGGGGATGCCTGTGAACCGGATGCAGCAGGCGCCGGCCTTCTTCACGTCGAAGGAAGCGGCTGTCTTGCCGGAGACCATCGTCGAGATGGTCGTACTGATGTGAGGTTCGTGGCCGACGCAGAGTACCACCGGCTTGTCCGCCAGGTCGCCGAGCCGGGCGATCAGCCAGTCCGGTGAGGCGGGGGGCGCGAGTTCCTCAGCAATCTCGACCTTTGCGTCGGTGAGCAGTCCCTTCTTGGCGATCTCGGCCGTCTCGCGCGCCCTCAGCAGGGGGCTGGAAAGAATCACATCCGGCTTCACCTTGAGTGCCTTCAGGCCCCGCACCACTTCCTTGGTCCGGTCGGCGCCGTCCGCCGTCAACGGGCGGTCCGTATCGTCGCCCTTCCAGTCTTCCCGGTCCGCGGCTGCCCCGTGTCTGAGAAATACCAGTTCCATGCCTACTCCGTCCAAGGGAAGCGCATTATAGCCAAGTACAGGGGTGATGTCACGCACTGCCGGGAATCAAGTTTTTGCTTGACGGCGCCTGCCTGTGTGCAGTATGTAGATATAATTGATCAACATTAAAAGGCGCGACATGAAATTTTCCAAGAAAAGCGAATATGGTTTGCGGGCACTGATCGAGTTGACCGAGGGATACGGGAAGGATCCGATTCCCCGGCATCAGATCGCCGAGCGGCAGCACATTCCGATCGTGTTTCTGGAGCAAATCCTGCTGGCCTTGAAGCACGCCGGTCTTTTGGCCAGCACCCGGGGCGCGTCCGGCGGATATGCGCTGATCAAGCCGCCGTCCAAGGTCACGCTGGGGCAGGTCATCCGTATCTTAGACGGCCCGCTGGCGCCGATCGGCTGCGTCAGCAAGACCGCCTATAAGAAGTGCCATGATTGCCCCTATGCGAGGAAAGCCTACTGCCCGCTGCAGGATGTGATGGGTGGGGTGCGCAACGCCATCGCCGATATTTTGGACAACTACAGCCTGGAGGATTTCATTTCAGGCACGCGCAGTTTTCGCCAGCGCCAGAGATAAACATGCCAGAATTCGACATCAGCGTGATTGTGCTCGTAGGGATTACTCTCTTTGCGGCCTTCGTGAACGGAGCCCTGGGGTATGGGTTTTCCTCGCTCACGGTGCCGGTCGCCCTGCTGTTCTATACCAATCGCATCCTGAATCCCGCGCTGGTCCTGATCGAAGTCTTCATCAACATCTTTGTGCTCTTCATGAATCGGGACAGTATCTCGGCTGTATGGAAGAGGATCTATCCCATTCTCATCGGGCTGTTGCCCGGCGTTCTGGCCGGCAGCTACCTTCTCGCCTCGGTTCATCCTGGTTGGATCAAGTTTTGCACCTATGCCTTGATTCTCCCGCTCATCCTGGTTCAGGCCTCCGGTATTCGGAGGCCGATTCGGTCGGAAAGGATCATCGGCCTCCCTTTCGGCGCGGGGATCGGATTCCTCTACTCTGTCACCACCGTCTCCGGGCCGCCGCTGGCCGTTTTGTTCAACAATCAAGGTCTTGTCAAGAAAGAGTTCCGGGCTGCCTTGGGACTGATCCGCGTGGCCGAGTCGAGTCTCACCGCCCTTGCGTATTATCAGCTCGGCCTGTTTTCCGGGGAAAGCCAGGGAATCTTCCAGCTCATTGTGCCGAGCGTCCTTGTAGGAATTCCGGTCGGCACCTATTTTATCCGGCGGCTCGATGCCGAGACGTTCCGTCGGGTCTGCATGAGCTTTGATGTCTGGGTCGTCGGCTTCGGTCTCTCCCGCGTGCTGATCGATTTGAAGTTGATGACAAGCCCGTTGGCATACAGCGTGATGGTGTTGGCGATCCTGCTGGACGCCTATCTGTTGTACGTCTTTTTCAAGGCAAGAAAGCAGGGTGCGACCTAACAAGTTATTTTTTGTCGGACTAAAGTTTACTAAATAAGCAAAGAAAGGATACTATATAATGCGCAGACCATGGATGCACACCCTCATCGCGGCCGCCGTTGTCCTGTTGCTCTCGGCCGGGCCCGCGGGCGCGACCGATCCCGCGCTCAGGCTGCTGCTGAAAAAAGGAATCATCACGCAGGAGGAATACGACCAGGCGCTGCGGGAAACCGGGCAGGTTGCGGAAGCGCCTCCCTCCAAGGCGGAGGCGGCAGCCCAGGCCCAAGCAGAACCGGGGGCTCCGGCCAAGGCAACTCCCCCAGCCCAGGATGCCGATGGTGACAACACGGTTGACCTTGGGAAGGGGATCAAGTTCGGCTACGACCGGGGGCTCTATACGCAGTTCAAGGACAAGTTTCGTCTCAAGATCCGCCTGCGCGTCCAAGCGCGGTTCACGGACAGCCGCTTCAGCTCGGCGTATAACCCGGTCGGGGATGCAAAGAACTATCCCGGTGTTTCCTCGGCCGGCGTGATCTCGGCCACGAAACATGCCGAAGATCTGGCCTTCTTCGGTGTGCATCGCACCCGGCTGGTGTTCGAAGGGTTTGCCTTCAGCCCGGACATGAACTACTTCGTACAGTTCCGGAACGACACCGCCGACTCCACCACGCAATTGGGAGGCGCGCGTTCCACGACGCAGCTCTACGATTCTTATCTGACCTTCAAGCAGATCTCGTGGGCCAATCTTCGCATCGGGCAGTATCGAACGCATTTCGGGCGACAAGAGTTCTTCTCCTCGGCGCTCTTGCAATTCGTGGATCGGGGCTTCGTCGCCGAGGCGTTCGTTCCGAATGTGATTGACCGGCGGGATCAGGGCGTCACGATTTTCAGCGACCAGGAGAAGTATCCCATCAATTACGCCTTCGGGGTGTTCAACGGCGTCGGCATCAATCTGAACAAGCTCGGCCTGAGCACGCCGGGCAATGCCAATGAATTGATGTATGTCGGCCGGATCACGGCGGACATTCTCGGAAAACCCGGATACCCAGAAGGAGACCTGGCCAATTCCCAGACTCCCCAACTGGCTGTTGGTGTGAGCTATGGGTACGATGGGGGTCTCCAGACGAATACGACTGGCGTCGGCAGCAACAACCAGGTCTCCATTGCGATCGCATCATTGGGCAATGGGCGGCTGCTCAACCAAGGTGTGGTGGACATCGGGACGGGGGGCCTCGACTTCATTTTGAAGTACCGAGGCTTTTCCCTCCAGGCCGAGGGCTTCGTCCGAAACGTGGACACCCGCGACCCTTCCAAGCGTATCGGGAACGCGACGGGCTATTACGTGCAGGGCGGCTATTTCGTGCTGCCGGGAAAACTGGAGGTGGTGGGGCGGTGGAGCGCGATGGATCCGAATACGCGGGCCGCACAGGATCTGATGACGTCAGGCCTTGGCGGACTGAACTGGTATCTTAATGGTCATGAACACAAGGTGCAGCTCGACTACGGGGTGATCACGACCAGGCTCAGCGCGGCCGATGCCGGGGGGGCCGTCTTGCTGAGCGAAACCCGCCTCAGACTTCAGTACACGGTTGTGTTCTAGTCATTGGGGAGACCCATTGGGCGGTGTTTTTGTTTGCAATCGCCCACAAGATATGGTATTTCTCCAGCTTAGGGTAACGCCTCTCCGGCGCTTACCTCAATAAGTAAGGGGGCACATGTATCTTAAGCATTTAGAATTGCGTGGGTTTAAGTCTTTTGTCGACGCGCGGTTGACCTTTCAGCAGGGTATCACGGCAGTGGTCGGACCGAACGGAACCGGCAAAAGCAACATTCTTGATGCGGTCCTCTGGGTTTTGGGAGAGCAGAGCACCAAGACTTTGCGCAGCGAAAGGATGGAAGACGTCATTTTCAACGGCACCGAGTCCCGGCAGCCGTTGGGCATGGTGGAAGTCTCACTGATTCTGGGCGACGTTGACAGCAAGCCGGCGAACGGCAACGGCAATGGCAATGGGAGCGGCAACGGTGACGGTGAAACTGCCGCGCTCCCGCACGCGCTTGGCGAGTGCGAGGAGGTGATGGTCACCCGGCGTTTGTTCCGCGACGGCGTGAGCGAGTATTCCATCAACAAGACCCCCTGCCGATTGAAGGACCTGCGGGCGCTGCTGTTGGACACCCGTGCCGGCAGCAAGGGCCATACGGTCATCGAGCAGGGGCGGATTGATCGCGTGCTGAAGGCCACGCCCATCGAGCGTCGCGAGCTCATTGAAGAAACGGCCGGCATCGTCCGCTACAAGAAGCAAAAGGCCGAGGCCCTGCGCAAGCTGGAGTCCACCAGCCAGAATCTGCTGCGTGTGCGTGATATCGTCAATGAGATCAAACGCCAACTGGGCAGCCTGGAGCGTCAGGCCCGCGCCGCCGAGCAGTATCAGAAGCTGCGTCAGGAGGTCCGCCGCCTGGAGCTGACCGTCCTTATCCACGACTATCGCGAACTCCTGCATGAGCGCGAAGAATCCGACCAGGCGCTGGGCGACTTGACGCTTCGTGAGAGCGCCGAGGCGGCAACCGTCGCCCGTTTCTCGGCGGAGGTGGAAGCGCTGCATCTCGAGGTAACGGAAGGCGACACCGTGCTGACGGCGCTGCGCGACGAGGTTGCGCAATCGGAAAAACGCCTCGCCCAGGCCGGCGCGGACATCACCTTGCTGGCCGAGCGGTCGGTCCACCTTGGCGAGCAACGGGCTCTCGTGCAGGCCGACATTGAACATGTCCGCGCGGAACAGAAGGAAGCGGAAGATCTTCTTGCCAAGTTGCGGTCACGCATTGAACAGTTGACCCGGGAACTCTCCGTGCGGTCGGCTGCCGTCGCGGAATCCGAGGCGGGGCTGGCGGAGGTCCTTCGGCGCTATCGAGGAAATCAGGCCGCGCTTGACGCCGCGCGGGCGTTTGTCATGGAACGAATGATGGCCGCCGCGGCCGCGACGAACCGGCTCGCCGCCAATGAAGCTCGCGCTGCGGAGCTTCGTCATCGGATCGAGGGCGTGGAGCAAGAGCGACTGCAGGCCGTTGCGGCTGGTGAGTCCACCGGAACATTGCTGGCGGCATGCACCGAGCGCCGCCGTCGCTTCGAGACACACCTTGTGACGGCGCGTGGCACGCGCACCGATCTGGCCGATGCGGTCGCGTGCCTCAAAAACCAGCTGGTGGAAGCCGGTCAACGTGTGGCTCGGTTGCAGGAAGAGAAAGCGGTCGCGGAGGCCCGGCAGAAGGTCCTCCAGTCAGTGACCTGTGATACGGCTGCGCAGGACTCGGACGACGCAACGCTGCTCAAGGACACCGTGGCCCAGGTGCTCTCGGTGCCGTCCCATTTGGAGCGCGCCGTGGAGGCAGCCTTGGGCCACAGGCTGATGGGGCGGCTCGTCGAAGGACCTTCGGAAGCCGTCGGTATGCTCCGTGCGCTCGCATCGAAGGGCACAAGCGGCGGGACCTTCATTCCCAGACACCCGCGGATCTTCGGTTCCCATGTGACCGCGACACTGGATGGGGCCGGCGTTGTCGGTCCTGCGCATGCGTTGGTGACGCCGCGCCAGGGCTACGAAGAGCTTGTGGCCCATCTGCTTGCCGGTGTGGTGATCGTGGAGACGCTGGAGCAGGCGGCAGGTCTGTGGCAGCAGATGACGGCGGACCGGCAGGCGCTTTTGGTGACGCTGGCCGGCGAGATTGTCGCGCCGGACGGGATCGTCAGCGGCAGTCTGGTCGGGATGGTTGCCGGAGCCATGGGCCGCGAACGCGAACTGCAGGCCGTGGCTGTACGGATGGCGGAACTGGGCGCGGAACTCAGGGATGAGCAGGCCAAACGGACGGGGTTGGAAGGCGCATTGACCTCCGAGGCGGCTCGCCTGGAATCGTTGGAAGGTGAGATCCGCAATCTTGAAATGGGGCTCGTCGGTGAGCGCAAGGATGAGCAGCGGGGAGAGCAGGACCTCGGGCGGTGGAACCAGACAACCGAATCTTTTCTGGCGGAGCGTGCCGCCGCCGAGACTGAACTCGCCGGCATGCCCGGCGCCGAGCAGGCGGCACGAGAGGACCTTCTCCGATGCGAGAGGGAGCGGGCCGAGGCTGAGCAATCCGTACCGATCTGCCAGGAAGCCGTTGCCGTCTCGCAGGCGGAAGTCGAGCGCCAGCAGGCAGCGCTGATGGGAGTGCGGACGGAAGCCGCGGCGCTTCAGGATCGGCTGGAACAGGCGCGCTCCGAACTGGCAAGGGTCGAGGCCGCATCGGCTCTTCGTGAAGTCCGGATTGGTGAATTGGATACCGAGACGCTAAGGCTGAAGGCCGCGGGCATGGCTGCGGAGACCGAACGGAGGCAGATTGAAGAAAGCGTGCCGGCCATTGAGGCGGCGAAGACGGAAGCCGGCCGCCGGCTGAACGAGGCGCAGGAGCTTCAGACCGGCAGGGTTGCCAAGGTTCGGGCACAGGAGGCGGATTTGAACAGGCTCCGGCATGCCCTCGGTGAACTCCACCGGCAACAGGAGGATTTTCGCCAGCGGCGCCTGGTCGCCCAGACCCGACTGGAGGGTTTCGACGCGCAACTCATCGGCACGTATGCGGTCAGTTTCGAAGGGGCGCTGGCTGAACTTGGAGAAGGCGACGGCGCCGACATTGAGGGCGTCCGGGAGGCCTTAGCCCAGAAGCGCGGGCGGTTGCAGGAACTGGGTCCGGTCAATGTGATGGCCATCGACGAGCACCGGGAGATGGAGGAGCGGCTGCGGTTCCTGGCCACGCAGGAAGAGGATCTCACCCAATCCATCGCTTCACTGAAGGCGATCATTGCGCGCATCAACCGCACCACGAAGCAGCTCTTTCTGGAGACGTTCCAGGACCTGCAAACCAAATTCAACGAGACGTTCCGGACGTTCTTCGACGGCGGGCACGCCGAACTGGTCCTGGTCGAGGATGAAGAGACGACTGAACCGGGCGTGGACATCGTGGCCCAGCCTCCAGGGAAGCGGCTCAAAAACATTTCGATGCTGTCGGGCGGGGAGCGCGCGCTGACGGCGATGGCGCTTATCTTCGCCAGTTTTCTGATACGGCCGACTCCGTTCTGCGTCCTGGACGAGATCGATGCGCCGCTGGACGAGGAGAACACTCTCCGCTTTGCCAGAGTGTTACGGGAACTATCCGCCCGGACACAATTCATCATCATGACCCATAGCAAGCAGACGATGGAAATGGCCGATGCTTTGTACGGAGTTACCATGGAAGAAGCCGGTGTTTCTTCCCTGGTCTCCGTCCGCATGAACAGGTTGCTGGCGCCCGCCTGACCGCACCCGGATTCACGCGTGAAACCCCATGAATATCAAACGTGTTTCATGGCTTAGACGCTTGACACTCAGCGACCTGTTTGCGGTATACTCACGCTTTAATGCGCCTCCAATGGTCCTCCCCACATGCCATTAGGCGGGCGAACCAACTCGGCGTAGCCCAAAGGACATCATGAATCGGTTGCTCGGTCTTCTGGCCAATTGGTCGGAGAGAATTTTGTCGGCGGCGCCTGAGAGTATGCAGCAGCAGGCCAGGCAGAAAGCCGGCCGACTGCTGCGCCTTGTCGGCGGCAATCCCAACGCAACGCCGGCGATCCCTGTTCCCCCTCGACGCCAGGAATCGGGCCAGACCCTTCACCAAGGCACGGCGGTGGAAGAAGCCATCAAGCGGGGTCAGCAGTGGCTGCTCTCGCGCCAGGCGGAGCCAGGATACTGGGTTCACGAACTGGAAGCCGATACGACGCTCACATCCGAATACCTCATGCTCCGCCGCTTCCTGGGCCTTGTGGACAAGGAGAAAGAGCGCAAGGCCGTCCGCTACCTGATCGACGCGCAATTGCCTGCAGGCGGGTGGCCGATCTATTACGGCGGTCCGCCTGAGATCAGCGCGTCAGTGAAGGCCTACTTCGCGCTCAAACTGTCCGGGATCTCCGCTGCAGAGCCCTTCATGCAGAAGGCCCGTGCGGTGATTCTGAGCAAAGGCGGAGCCGTCGGGACGAATGTCTTCACCAAGATCGCGCTGGCGCTCTTTGACCAGTACGACTGGCGGGGGATTCCCTCGATGCCGACGGAACTGGCCCTCGTGCGGCCGAACGGTGTCTTCAGCCTCTACGATCTGTCGTATTGGTCGCGGGCAGCGCTCACCCCCTTATTGATCATTTTCAATTTCAAGCCGGCCTGCCGCATCCCGGAAGAAGAGGGGATCAACGAGCTCTGGTGCATGCCGCGCGAGCAGATGGACTTCCGTCACGCGCCGCCGTTCCTCAAGGACCGACGCTGGTTCACCTGGCGGAACTTCTTCATCACACTGGACGGGATCCTGCGGGTCTATGAGCGGGTCGTACCTGAAGGCCTTCGGAAGAAAGCCGTTGCCTCCGCCGCCAAGTGGATGGTTGAACGGATGGGAGGAGAAGGCGGCCTCGGCGCCATCTACCCGGCGATGGCCAACTCGGTCGTGGCGCTGCGGTGCCTCGGTTACGGCGTGGATCATTCCCTGGTGCGCAAAGCCCTCGGCGAGATCGTGGCGCTGGAAGTGCACGACGGCGACTTGCTGCATCTGCAGCCGTGCTTCTCGCCCGTCTGGGACACCCCCCTGACGATGAATGCGCTGATCGAGAGCGGCCTGCCGCCCGATCATCCCGACCTGCTCCGCGCGGCACGCTGGGTCTTCACGCGCCAGTGCCGGAAGGTCGGCGACTGGATCGTCTCGTCGCCCAAGGCCGAGCCGGGCGGCTGGTATTTCCAGTTCGAGAATGAGTGCTATCCCGACAACGACGACACGGCCGTCGTTGTGATCGCGCTGTCGAAGCTGATCATGCCGGAGACGGACGCCCAGCTCGACGTCATGCGGCGCGGCATACGATGGACGCTGGCCATGCAGGGAAGCGACGGCGGGTGGGGCGCGTACGACAAGGACAACCACAAGATGTTCCTGAACCAGATCCCGTTCGCCGACCATAAAGCCTTGCTCGATCCCAGCACGGCCGACCTCACGGGCCGCGAATTGGAGATGCTGGGGGTGTTGGGTTATGACCTGACTCATCCGGCGGCGGTGCGCGCGATCCGGTTTCTCCGGAAGAACCAGGAGGCCGACGGGTCGTGGTTCGGCCGCTGGGGCGTCAATTACGTCTACGGAACCTGGTCCGTGCTCGCCGGACTGAAGGCGATCGGCGAAGACATGCAGGCCGAATACGTCCGCCGGGCGGTGGTGTGGCTCGTCTCGAAGCAGAACTCGGACGGCGGGTGGGGCGAGTCCTGTCTCTCGTATGCGGAGGCCGACGCGCATGGTGAGGGCGAGAGCACGCCCTCCCAGACCGCGTGGGCGCTCCTCGGGCTGCTCTGCGCCGGCGAAGTGGAGACGATCAGCGTGGTGCGCGGCGTCAACCACCTCATCCGGCATCAGGACCCGCAGGGGTTCTGGCCCGAGCGCATGCACACCGGCACGGGATTCCCGCGCGTGCTCTACCTCCGCTATCACGGCTACAGCCACTTCTTTTCCCTGTGGGCCTTGTCCATGTACCGGTCGCTGAAGTCGCGGGGGCGGACTCGCGCGGACGAGATCCGCGAGCAGAACCGGCAATCCGGACAGTTTCGTCTCGCGTAATGAGCGATGCGACGCGTTGCCGTCTTGGCCGCTTCCGGACGTGAGTTGGCGCCGATGCGTAATGTTTTTGATTGTGGCTGGACTATAACAAGAGGGCGTATAGGCGCATTCTGGCATGAAGTCGGTCGTGCGGGAGACATCGAAGTGCATCTGATCAGAACCGGCGTGGGCCGGGATCGCGCGCGGGAGGCCGGCGAAACGGCGTTGTCCGTGATCGGCCCTGATGCGCTGATCTCGACGGGGTATGCCGGAGCGTTGGGTGTCGCGAATATCGGAGAGGTGATCATCGGGACTGAGATTTTCGATTGGACCACGGAACAGTCCGGGCAAGGCATTCAGGCCGATCCGGAATTGCTCGATCGCGCGCGGGAGGCCGCCCGCGATGCCCGGATCGCCTGGACGCAGGGGCCGGTGGTCACGGTGGATCGTGTGGTGTGGCGGGCCAGCGAGAAGCAAGCCCTCGGGGAAGTCAGCGGGGCCATTGCGGTCGATATGGAGAGTGCCGCCATCGCGAAAGTCGCGTCCTCTGCCGGCATTCCGTTCCTCCTGGTTCGTGCCATCTCGGATCGCGCGCAGGATGACCTGCCAATGGATCTCAATCTCTGGTTTGCGCCCTTCGGTTTCCTGCGATGCCTCCTCCAGGTTTCTCAACGGCCGTCGGTATTGCGCGGACTCTATGAGATGAAGCGTCATGCGGATCAGGCCTCGGAAAGCCTGCGTCGGGTTTTTTTGAAGTTGATGGCAGAAATGCCTGTGATTGCAGGAGCCCGCTGATAGTGACGACCGCCGTTACCGGGGTGGGCCGGAGGTCCCTGCGGATCGTCGGCGAAATGGGCCGCATGATGGTCTTCCTGATCAGTACGGTTGCCTGGATGCTGCGTCCGCCGTTCCGCTTGATGCAGTTGCTCAAGCAGATCCACTTCATCGGAGTGAAATCCCTCTTCGTAATCGTGCTGACAGGGGCCTTCACAGGCATGGTGCTGGGACTACAGGGCTATTACTCGCTTCGGAAGTTCGGCGCGGAGGGGTGGCTGGGATCGGCTGTGGCGTTGAGCATCATTCGGGAGCTGGGGCCGGTGCTGTCGGCCCTGATGGTGACGGGGCGCGCCGGCTCCGCCATGACGGCCGAGATCGGCATCATGCGGATCACCGAGCAGATCGATGCCCTCGATACGATGGCGGTCAGCCCCATGCAGTATCTGATCGCGCCCAAAGTGCTGGCCTGCGTGCTCATCATGCCCATGCTCTGCTCGATCTTTGATATCATCGGCATTTATGGGGGTTACCTGGTCGGGGTTAATCTGTTGGGTGTCGGCTCCGGCGCATACATCAGTTCGATGGAATCCAGCGTGGAGTGGAAGGACGTCTACGGGGGATTTCTCAAGGCCATCAGTTTCGGCGTGATCATATCCTGGGTCTGCACGTATAAGGGCTATCACACCACAATGAGCGCCGAGGGGCTGGGAACAGCCACCACGGAGGCGGTGGTCCTGTCCTCCGTCCTGATTCTCATCTGGGACTATTTTGTGACCTCGGTGCTGATGTGATGGGAACGGAGGCATCCGCACCTGTGATTCGTCTCGTAGGAGTGGAGAAGACTTTGGGGGGGCAACCGGTCCTGAAAGGCGTGAATCTGGAGATTCCCCGCGGCAAGGTGACCACGGTGATCGGCAAGAGCGGCGGTGGGAAGAGCGTCCTGCTCAAGCATATGATCGGCCTCCTCCAGCCTGATCGTGGTCAGGTGCTGGTGGACGAGACCGACATCACCCGGCTCAGTGCTCATGATCTGAACGAGGTTCGCAAGAAGTTCGCCATGCTGTTCCAGAGCGCGGCGCTGTTCGACTCGCTCACTGTCCTTGAAAATGTCGCCTTTCCCCTGCGCGAGAAGACGAAGCTCAGGGCGGTGGAGGTCGAATGCAAAGTCCTCGAGATGCTGGAGGCTGTCGGGCTCAAGGGCATGGGGCACAAGTTTCCCGCGGAACTCAGCGGGGGCATGCGTAAGCGCGCGGGGTTGGCGCGCGCGCTCGTGATGGGGCCGGAGATCATTCTGTTCGACGAACCGACCACGGGACTTGATCCGCTCCTGGCGCGGACGATCCACGACCTGATTCTCGAGACCCATCGGCGGTTCGGGTTTACGGCTGTCATGGTGAGCCACGAAATCCCCGAAATTTTCGGGATATCGGATTACGTGGCGATGTTGCTGGATGGGGTGATCGCCGAGATGGCTCCGGCTGAACAGTTTCAGCGCACGCACCATCCCGGCGTGAGGGAATTCATTAATGTCGGCCCGAGGTCCGAGGTTGTCTCCTCCGGGGCCGCCAGGGAGACACGGTCGCTATGAAGGACACCAAACTGGAGCTCATCGTTGGAGTCTTTGTCCTGGTGGGAATCGCCGCCTTGACATACCTCGCGGTCAAGCTCGGGAAGCTGGAAGTGATCGGGGGCGGGAATAATCTGGAAATCCACGCGGAGTTTGATTCGGTGGCCGGGCTCAAGGACGGCGCGACGGTCGAGATCGCCGGCGTGCAGGTCGGCCAGGTGAAGAAGATCGGGTTGAACGGGGACGGCGAGCGCGCGGTGGTGAGTTTTTCGCTGACGCCGGGCGTGAAGCTCTATGGCGATGCGATCGCCTCGATCAAGACCCGCGGCCTGATCGGTGACAAGTATGTGTCGCTCTCGCCGGGAGGGTCTCAGAAGGAATTACCGCCGGGGGGCAAGATCCGCGAGACCGAGTCAGGGCTCGATTTCGAAAAAGCCATCAGTGAATTCATTCACGGGAATGTCAAGTAAATCGAGGGGAGACGGAAGGTGATACGACGTCATGCAACGATGTTGGCGGTTGTCCTGGCCGGTGGCTTGGTCGGCGGGAATGTTCTTGGTTGGACGGCGACGGCGTGGGCGGGGCCGCCCACCGATGCCGTCAAGAAATCTGTCGACGAGGTCATCCGTATCCTGGAAAACCCGGCCGGGAAAAAACCGGAGAAGAAGGAAGATCGCCGCAAATTGCTGGAACAGACCATCGCCCAGCGGTTCAATTTCACTGAAATGGCGAAGCGGAGTCTTGGGGCGGAGTGGGCCAAACGGACGCCGGAAGAGCAGAAGGAATTTGCGGCCAATTTTCAAACCTTGCTGGCGAATACATACATCGGGAGGATCGAGGCCTACTCCGGCGAGAAGGTTCAATACCTCAAGGAGTTGAACGACGGCGAATACGCGGAAATCTACACGCATGTCGACACCGGCAAGTCCGTGATCGACATCAATTACCGGATGCAGAAGACGGAGGACTGGCGCGTCTACGACGTGGTGGTGGAAGGCACCAGTCTTGTCCTGAATTACCGCGAGCAGTTCAAGCGAATCCTTCGGAAGGATTCTTTTGCGGAGCTGTCCAAGCAGCTTCGGGATAAATCTTCAAGCATCAAAGCTCCCGTCCCGGACGGGAGCGACACCGCCAAGAGCCGATGAGTGTACGGGACAATGCTTTCCCGCCGTTTGATTGCATGCCTGGTGAGCACGACTGCGCTGCTGCTCCCCTGGGCGGAGGCCGGCGCCGAGGAACGGTCCTATTTCGTGATCCCGGCCGTCGCGACGTCGAAAAACGACGGCGTGGATGTCGGGTTCATCGTCCCCTACCTTTTTGCCGATGATGAGGGCCGCGTCACAAAGATCATTGCGCCGATGTACATCCACAACGAGTTTCTGGGCTCGCGTGCGACGCTTAACCTGTTTCGCTATCCGGCGCGGGGAGAGCAGATCAAGCTGATTGCGTCCGTCACGGAGAAGACCGAGCGCAAGTTCCAGCTCGATTATCAGAATCTGTTCCTGAACGGCGGCCGATACAGCCTGGAGGGCAATGTCGGGTTTTTTAAAAATGGCACGGCCCGGTTTTTCGGCCTCGGCAACCAGACCCGGGAGAGCCAGGAGACTAACTATACCGACCGGGAACTCCTCGGCTTCATCACGGGGGGTATCTATGTCGGGCCGGGCAGGCGGGTGACGTGGACCGAGCGCCTCCGCAATGTGGAGGTACAGGGCGGGGCGCTCACCAATACCGATGACGCTAAGACGGTTGACGGCGCCCCTATCCCTTTCACCAAATCGGTGTTTCCCGCGATCAAAGGGACGGGCGGGGCGACGGTCTGGGGCCACAAGCTAGCCTTCCTTGACGATACCCGCGACGATACGCTCACCCCGACGGTTGGGAGCTATTTCACCATGTTCGTGGAATTGGCGCAGTCCCTCACGGCCGATACCCATACCGTGTTCAGCCGCTACGGGTTCGATTACCGCATCCTGCTGCCGAATCAGACCAAACAATATACCTTCGTGTTCCGGGCGAAATTGGAGGCGACGGTCGGCGGCGCGGAGATTCCCTTCTTCGAACGGAGCAGCTTAGGGGGACAAACTTCATTGCGGGGCTTCGGCGTGGGCCGATTCGTCGACAACCATTCCCTCGTGTTCAATTTCGAGGAACGGATCCAGTTGTTTCACGTGAAGGTGTTCGGGACCGTCGCCGAAGTCGAAACCGCGCCGTTCCTTGACATTGGCAAGGTGACGGATACGTTTCGCTACCAGGCCTTCTCTCAATACGAAGCCAACCCCGGAATCGGATTCCGCGCGATCGCGCGCCCCAATGTGGTGGGCCGGGTGGACTTTGCGACGGGCAACGAAGGACGAGCCGTCTTCGCAGGGCTGGATTTCCCGTTCTAGTTTTTCAGGAGATTCGGGCGGATGAGCGGTCGGCGGACACAGGGCAGGGAACAGTGCTCAGGATGGCTGGTGCGGAGCGTGCTGATGGGCATGCTCCTGGGACCGTCGATCGGCGCGGAAGCGGCTGAGATCGATGTCGGTCAAGGTCTGGTTCCGGTCCGAAACTTTCAGCCTTTGCAGGGGCTGTCGCTGCAGATGCCGGTGGACAGCGCGATGCCGCTCAAGAGCGGCGAGCTCAGCCTCCGCGCTAGCTTCGCCGAGACGAGCACCATCCTGCGTGAAACCACTGCAACTGGGACGGCGCTTCTGAAATTCGGACAGTTGCGCTCGGGGTTCGATATCCGGTTTGGAACGGCCATGGAGGATGTCGAGGTCGGCCTTGAATTGGCATCGCTGTACCGGCACTCCTCTGGGCTCGACGGGCTGGTCACGGCGGTGGAGAGTCTCGTCGGGAGGCCCGCGCCCCTCCGCCAGCAGCTCAAAAATCAAGGGTACGCGTATTCCTTGGGGAGCGGCAATACCACCCTGAACCCGCCGAACGATGCCTTCGGGCTGACCGATATTGTTGTCCATGTGAAGACCTTGCTGGTTGCCGAAAGGAAATACGTTCCGACGACGTCCTTGCGGGTGGCCCTGAAAGTGCCGGTGGGCGACCGGACCCGGGCGTTCGGGACGGGCATCGCGGATCTGGGCCTGGGCCTGTCGCTCCAGAAGACCGTCTGGAACCGGGTGGGCCTGTACGTCAATCTGAACGAGGTGCTGCCCACCGGGCATTACCTCGGCCTGGCGCTCCGGGGATACTTCACGGGGGTCACGGGCGTGGAATTCATGGCCACGCCGAAGTTCTCGATCACGGGCCAGTTCGACTATTACCAGTCGCCGTTCGGCAACACCGGTCTCAAGCTGCTGGATCGCGGTGTTACCGAAGCGGTCCTGGCCTTCGGGTACCGTTTCACCTCGAATTTCATGTGGCAGATTTACGGCGTGGAGAACCTGGATTTCATTAGGGATTCCGCCGCCGACTTTACCCTCGGTACCGCGTTGACCTATCGGATTCCTCAGAAGTAGGGTGGTGTAGTGTGAGCCCGGATCACGGTATGGCGTTTCCCTTTGCCGTGTTGTTTGATTTCGGCGGCACGCTGGATGCCGACGGCGTTGCCTGGAAGGAACGTTTCTTCCGTCTGTGGTGCGAAGAAGCGGGGGTGATCGCTCCGGCGCGCTTCGCCCCGGTCTTCTACGCGGCGGATAACGCGGTGGTTGGGGCTGTTTCTCCCACGCTGACCTTGCGGGAGACGGTGGACCGGATTGCTCAGGGAGTGGCGCGAGGGATGGGCGTTTCCGATCCTGCGCTCGCCGAGCGGATCGCCAAGCGGTTTTTGGAGGAGGCGTTGGATCGGCTTCGGGCCAGCGCGTTGTTGCTCAGTCAGCTCAGCCGGCGGTATCGCCTGGGAGTCGTCTCTAACTTTTACGGGAATCTGTCTGCCGTCTGTGCGGAGACCGGGCTCAGCCCGTTCCTGACTGTTATGGTGGACTCGGCCTGCGTCGGCTGTGTGAAGCCGGACCCGCGGATCTTCCAGGCGGCTCTGGCCGGATTGAATGCGAAGCCGGAGCAGGCGGTCTTTGTGGGCGATTCCCTGCCCCGGGACATGGCCGGCGCGAAAGGCATCGGGATGCCGCATATCTGGCTGACGCCGAAGACGTCTGGTGGAGAAGGACCCTGCTGTCCGGGCGATCGGGTGATTCATGCGCTTGAAGAATTACGCCAGTTGCTGTGATGGCTGATCACCCTGTCATGAAGGGCGGGATCATCGCGGCCGGGGCCGGCAGCCGCCTTCGGCAGGCGGGCTGGGTGGCGCCGAAGCCCCTCGTTGAGGTGGCGGGTGTGCCGCTGATCGGGCGCGTCATCGGGAATTTCCGGGCGGCCGGCATCACGGCGCTCGTGATCATTTTCAACGAGGAGGAGCGCGACTGTGAGAACTGGGTGCGGTCGCAATATCCTGATCTCGATCTTCGGATCATTGTGAAGACGACGGCCTCTTCGCTGGAGAGCTTCCGTGAGGTCTGCGCGCTGCTCGGTTCCGGTCCGGCGCTGATTTCGACGGTGGATGCCTGGTGTCCTGAGGACGATTTTGTGGCGTTCGTGCGGGCCGTCCGGCAGCGTCCTGCCGATGCCACGGTGCTCGCGGTGACGCCTCTGGTGGCCGACGAGCGGCCGCTCTGGGTGGCTATGAACCCTGATGGGCGTATCACCGGCATTGGGGGAGACTCCGGAGAGATGGTAACAGCCGGGATGTATGCGGTGCCGGAGCGCGTGAGGCAACTCTCCTCGGTGGGTGGTTTCGGAAGGCTGCGCGAGTTTCTGACTCGGCTCGTGGCTCAGGGAGAGCCTGTGTATGGCGTCGTTATTCCCAATGTGGTGGACGTGGATCGGGCTGAGGATGTTGCGCTCGCCGAGGCGATGGTTCGGAAAGAGGCAGGGGAGGCTGTGAAGCCGCCGGGAGTGGTCAAGTGAACGGCCGGACCTGCTGGGGCATCTTTCGGGAGCGCGCACATTCGCCCGGCCGGGAGTTCGACGACTCCGAAATCCTGCGCCTGACCGGGAAGCATCTGGAGGCCAGGGGGTTTCAGGTCAGCCTCAGAACTCCCGACGAGATCGTCCAGACAGGTGAGGGATGCCCACCGAATATTTTCTTGATGTGCGAGCGGCTGGAGATCATCGGTCAACTTCGGCAATGGGAGATGCGCGGCGTGCGGCACGTGAATAAGCCCTCGGCGATCCTGAATACCTATCGGGATCGGATGCTGTCCCTGTTTGAGCAAGAAGACGGCGTGGTTTTTCCTGCCAGCCGCCTCGTCTCCACGGCGTCACCCGATAGCGTTCAGTCCGGGCCGCTCTGGGTGAAACGTGCCGATGTGCACAGCACCCAGGACGGCGATGTCGCCTTTGCGCCGACCACATCCGAAACGGCCCAGGCGCTTGCCCGGATGGCGGAGCGCGGGATCCGGCAGGCCGTTCTCCAGGAGCACGTCCAGGGCGATCTCATCAAGTTCTACGGCATCGGCGATCCTGGACTGGCGCAGGGGCAGACACCGTGGTTCCGGTGGTTCTATCACAAGGACCAGAAATTGGCCGGCCATCGTTTCGATCAGGACGCGCTGGCGTCTCTCGCGCAGCGGGCGGCGGCGGCGATCGGGCTGGAAGTGTATGGAGGGGATGCCATTGCGACCGAGAAGGGGGCGCTGTTCGTGATTGACCTCAACGCCTGGCCGAGCTTTGCGCTCTATCGGGAAGAGGCGTCCGAACGGATTGCGTCGTATCTGGCCGTGCGGTTTGCAGGAGCAGGAGCGTGAAGAAGAGAGAGATACCGGGTCCCCGCTCCCGGAAAATTTTCGAACAGGAGCAGCGCCATATCGCGCCTGGGCTACAGTCCTTTGCGCTGTACGCCGGGTTAGCAATGGCCCGCGGCAGCGGCTGTACGCTGGCCGATGAGGACGGGAACGAATACATCGATTTCATCGCGGGAATCGGCGTCGGCAGCGTCGGGCACTGTCACCCGCACTATGTGGAGGCGTTGAAGCGGCAGGTCGAGCGCCTGACCTTCGGCAGCTTCACGACCGAGACCCGTGCCCGTTTCCTCGAACTGCTCGCCTCCGTGACCCCGCAGGGGCTCACCCGCATCCAACTCTTTTCGGGAGGCGCGGAAGCGGTGGAGGCGGCCTTCCGCCTCGCCAAGTCCGTGACGAAGAAGTTCGAGTTCATCGGCTTCTGGGGAGGTTTCCACGGCAAGACCGGCGGGGTGCTGGGGCTCCTCGGCGACGAATTCAAGCAGCACCTCGGACCGTTCATGCCGGGCCTGTACTCCTCACCGTACGCCAACTGCTATCGCTGCCCGTTGAAGCTCACCTATCCGGACTGCGGGATTGCGTGCGCCGAGCATCTTCGCCACGTCATTCGTTACCAGACGCAGGGCGAGATCGCCGCGATTATTGTAGAGCCGATTCAAGGAACGGCCGGCAACGTGGCGCCGCCGAAGGGATTCCTGCAGGCGGTGCAGGCGATCGCCAAGGAACACCAGGCATTGCTGATCGCCGACGAGATGCTGACCGGGTTCGGGCGTAGCGGGACCATGTGGGGATGCGATCATGACGGCGTGGTCCCGGACGTCATGACGGTGGGGAAAGGCATCGGCGGCGGCTTTCCGCTCTCCGCCGTCATTTCGACCGACGAACTGACCAGGCACAAACCGTTCGCGAACCCAAGCGGAAGCTCGTCGAGCTATGGCGGCAACCCCCTGGCCGCGGCCGCCGGCCTTGCGTCGCTGGAGATCATCGTAAAGGAGAACCTGGCCAGGAACGCGGAGCGTGTCGGGGCGGTCATGCTGGCGAAGCTCGAAGCGCTCAAGGAGAAATACCGGTTCGTCGGTGACGTGCGGGGGAAGGGTCTGATGCTCGGTCTGGATTTGGTGAAGGACCGTGCCACGAAAGAGCCGGTGTCGAAGGACGTGACCCAGGCATTGTTCCAGGAATGCCTGCGCCGCGGGCTCGTGGCGATGTGCTACTCGCCGACCATTCGCATCAACCCGCCCCTGGTGATCACGGAGGAGCAGGCGCTGGAAGGGCTGGCGATTTTCGATGAAGCGTTGGGGGCGGTCGCCAAGGAATGGAAGCTGGGATAGGATCGGGGATGTTGCGCGGCGCGATCATCGGTCTCGGTAATGTCGCCGTCAACGGGCATTTGCCAGGGTGGCTGAGCCGCCGCGATGTCGAGATCGTCGCCGTGGCGGAAACCAATCCGGAGCGACAGGCGGATGTGGCAGCCCGGTTGCCGGGGGCTCGCTGGTACGATTCGGCCGAGGCCCTGCTGGCCGGGGAGACGCTCGACTTCGTTGACATCTGCACGCCGCCCGCGACCCACGCCGGGCTGATCCGCTCCGCGCTGCGGCACGGCCTCCATGTTCTCTGCGAGAAACCGCTGGTCTGCGGGATGGAAGAGCTGAGGGAATTGACGCGGATGGCCGAAGAGGCCGATAAGGCGCTGTTCACCGTTCATAACTGGCACCATGCGCCGATCATCCGCTTCGTCCGGGATCTGCTGCGGCAGGGGGCAATTGGAGAAGTGCGGCACTGTGGATGGGAGGTGCTTCGAACGAAGCCGGCGATCACCGGGAGCGGGCAAGGCGGCAACTGGCGGCTCGATCCGGCCATGGCCGGCGGAGGGATTCTGGTGGACCACGGGTGGCATGTCTTTTATATCCTGCACGGCTGGCTGGAGCAGGCGCCGACGCGGGTCAGCGCCCGGCTTGAAACCAGGCGGCATACGCAGTATCCGCTCGAGGATACGGCGACGGTCTGGCTGGAGTTCCCGCATGTGGCGGGAGAGGTATTTCTGACATGGGCCGCCGATGCCCGGCAGACCGGCGCGGAACTGGAAGGCACGCGCGGATCGATTCGTGTTGAGGAGAACACGGTTGTCTTGAACGCGGCCGGTACCGACCGGGCGGAACAGCGCTGGACGTTCCCATCCTCCCTGTCCGACGGGTCGCATCACCCCGATTGGTTCGGAGGAGTCGCCGACGGGTTTGTCGCGGGGATGCGGGACGAGACCGCGCGACGGACCAATCTGTCGGAGGCGTCGCTCTGTGTTGCGCAGTTGGCGATGGCCCAGGAGTCGAACCGTCAGGGGGGGGCGTGGCTGCCGATCGAGGACGCGCGCTGGAGCCGGTGCCCATGACGGATCTGCTTGTCATCGTCCAGCTTGATGCGGGGAGTGATGCCAAGGTTCCCCCCGGAACGGTGATCCTGGGGCTGCCGCTGGTACGCCGTCTCGTGCTTGCGGCTGAAAAAGCCGGCGCCAACAGGATTCTGGTCCTCGCGCCGGACGCGGGAGAAATGAGGCGTCTTCTCGAAGGGACATCTGCGCTAGTGACGGCTCCGCATGAGCCTCTCCCGCAGCTTCCGTCTGGCCGGATCGTGCTGCTGACGGGGACCGTGCTCTTCCACGCGAAGTGGCTGCGCGCGCTCTTTGAGGTTCCGATCGAGCGGGAACGGTTGTATGCGGAGGCGTCTTTGGTGGGAGCGATCGAAGCGGACGATCCCCGCGAGGTTCTCTTGGGAGGGTCTCATGGCCAGGCCCGTCCGGACGTTTTCGCAGCCGTGGCCAAGGTGAGGCCGGTCGTGCCCCGGACGTTTCCCCAGGAAGGGCGGTTCGTGCTGGCCGGCTCTCCAGACTTCCGACAGGCCGAAGAGTGGTTGCTGCGCGGGTTGATCAAGGAGACGGAAGGATTCATGTCCCGGCATGTCGAACGGCGCATTTCCCTGACAATCAGCAGGCGCCTGGCGTCCACTTCGATCACCCCGAATACCATGACGCTGTTCAGCGTCGGGGTGGGTCTGCTGGGCGCTCCTTTTTTTCTGTCGTTCTCGCCGGCCTATCAATTGACGGGGGCGCTGCTCTTTCTTCTCCATTCGATTCTGGACGGCTGCGACGGAGAACTGGCGAGGCTGAAGTTCCAGGAGTCGCGGTGGGGGGGCCTGCTGGATTTCTGGGGGGATAACGTCGTCCACGTGGCCGTGTTCATGTGCATGGGCATCGGGTGGAGCCTGGCCGTGCACGCCGGCTGGCCGCTGATTTTGGGAGGCGCGGCGGTGGCGGGGACGCTGCTGTCCGCCGGGTTCGTCTACCGGCACACCATGCGCGAGCAGGCGAAGCCCGGCCCGCTGTTCACCTCGGTGTCCAAAGGCGGGCGGTCATGGCTGTCGCAGATGGCGGACGCGCTGGCCCGCCGGGATTTCATCTACCTGGTCGTGCTGCTCTCGGCGGCAGGGAAGGCCACGTGGTTTCTGGCGCTTGCCGGGATCGGCGCGCCGATCTTTTTTCTTGTGCTTCTGGCGGCGGCCACCACGGAAGCTCGTCGGGAAGGGAGGCTGGTGTGACATGAGCAAGGAAAGTTCATTGTATCCGGAGCTGGCCAGGGCCATTGCGCCGGCGGACGGAAAGCTGGGCGTGCTCATCCCCGGGCTGGGAGCGGTGGCCACCCCGCTGATCGCCGGCGTCCATCTGATGAACAAGGGCCTCGGCAAGCCGTACGGCTCGCTGACGCAGCTCCAGCGCATCCGCCTCGGCAAGCGGACGAACCCGCGCTTCACGCCGATCAAGGAGCTGGTCTCGCTGGCCGATCCGACGGCGCTGGTGTTCGGCGGGTGGGACATCTTTCCCGAGAACGCCTATCAGACCGCCTGCGAGGCCGGCGTCTTGCCGGCAGAGATGCTGGCGCAGGTCCGGCGGGAACTGGAAAGCATCACGCCGTGGCCGGGAGTCTTCGAGCAGGACTACGTCCGGAACCTGCATGGGACGCACATCAAGTCGGCGCCGACGAAAATGCATCTGGCCGAAGCCGTCATGCGCGACATCGAGGCCTTCATGGGCCGCCACGGGCTCCGGCGGGCGGTGATGATCTGGTGCGGGTCGACGGAAGTGTACATGGAGGCCGGGCCCGTTCATGCGACCCTCGAGGCGTTCGAGAAGGGCCTGAAGGAGAATGCCAAGGAGATCTCGCCGTCCATGATCTATGCCTATGCCGCCATCGCGAGCGGTATTCCCTTCGCCAACGGCGCGCCGAACCTGGCGGTGGACATCCCCGCGCTGACCGAACTGGCGAACAAGCGGGGCGTGCCAGTGGCCGGCAAGGACTTCAAGACAGGGCAGACGATGATGAAAACGATCATTGCGCCGGGCCTGAAAGCGCGGATGCTGGGCCTCGCGGGCTGGTTTTCCACCAATATTCTCGGCAACCGGGACGGCGAGGTGCTGGACGATCCAGGCTCGTTCCGGTCGAAGGAAGTGTCGAAGGGGTCGGTGCTGGACGCCATCCTTCAGGCGGATCTCTACCCCGAGCTCTACGGGAAGTATTACCACAAGATCCGCATCGAGTATTATCCGCCGCGGGGGGACGCCAAGGAGGGATGGGACAACATTGATATCTTCGGCTGGCTGGGGCTTCCGATGCAGATCAAGATCAATTTTCTCTGCCGGGATTCGATTCTCGCCGCGCCCATCGTGTTGGACCTCATTCTCTTTCTGGACCTGGCGAAGCGGGCCGGCTTGTCGGGCATCCAGGAATGGCTGTCGTTCTACTTCAAGTCGCCCATGTCGCGTCCCGACCTGAAGCCCGAGCACGATCTGTTCACCCAGCACCTCAAGCTGACCAACACGCTCCGGATCCTGGTGGGCGAAGAGGTACTCGATCATTCCGGTCTCGACTATTATGAGAGTGGCTTGGAGCGAGGCCGCAATTCTTGACTGTCCGTCGATGCTGTGTGACAATGCGTAAATTTTATTTCCAACGGCGAGGTCGAAATCGTGTCTCTATTGAAGAAGATTGACAGCCCGGCCGACCTGAAGCGGGTGCCGGTCGAGCAACTTTCCGCCCTGGCGGAGGAGATTCGCGAGCAGATCATCTCGGTGACGTCGGCCGTCGGGGGGCATCTGTCGTCCAATCTCGGTGTGGTCGAGCTCACGCTGGCGCTCCATTACCTGCTGGATACGCCCAAGGACAAGATCGTCTGGGATACCAGCAATCAGGCCTACGCCCACAAGCTCCTGACCGGCCGGCGCGATCTGTTCCACACGCTCCGGCAGTACGGCGGGATGAGCGGATTCTGCAAGCGCGAGGAGAGCATCTACGATACGTTCAACGCCGGCCACGCCGGAACCGGCGTCTCGGCGGCGGTCGGGATGGCAGTGGCGCGGGACCTGGCGGGACAGCACCATAAAGTCGTGTGTATCGTGGGCGACGGGGCAATGACGTCCGGCATGACCCTGGAAGCCATGCAGCATGCGGGCGCCCTGCACAGGGACTTGGTCGTGATTCTCAACGACAATCAGATGTCCATCTCCAAGAACGTCGGTTCGCTCTCGGCCTATCTGAACCGCACCTTTACCGGCGAATTCATGACCCATATCAAGGAAGAGGCCAAGCACCTCATCCGGGCGATCCCGCGGGTGGGGGGGCAGATCAGCAGAATGGCGCACCGCGCCGAGGAACTGGCGAAAGGCCTGATCCTGCCCGGCGTCCTGTTCGAGGAACTGGGCTTCCGCTATGTCGGCCCGATCGACGGGCACAGCTTCGAGCAGTTGCTGCCGACCCTGGAGAACGTGCTCAAATTGCAGGGGCCCACGCTGCTCCATGTGATCACGAAGAAGGGACTCGGCTACGAGCCCGCCATGAAGGACCCGGTCTGGTTCCATGCCTGCCCGGCCTTCGTGCGTGAGACGGGGCAGCCCGCTGTGAAAAGCTCGAAGCCGTCCTATACCGCGGTGGCGATCAACACCCTCTGCCGGCTGGCGCGCGAAGACAAGCGCATCGTCGCGATCACGGCGGCCATGTGCGATGGCACCGGCCTGAACGCCTTCGCCAGGCAGTTCCCGGACCGCTTCTACGACGTCGGCATTGCCGAGCAGCACGCGCTGACCTTTGCCGCGGGTCTCGCGACGCAGGGCGTCCGGCCGGTGGTGGCGATGTATTCCACGTTTCTCCAGCGGGCCTACGATCAGGTCGTGCACGACGTGGCGATGCAGAACCTGCCGGTCTCCCTCTTCATCGACCGGGGCGGGCTGGTGGCCGAGGACGGCACCACGCACCACGGCGCGTTCGATTTCGCCTTTCTCCGGCATGTGCCGAACATGGTGGTGATGGCGCCGAAGGACGAGAACGAGCTCCAGCACATGGTCAAGACGTGCCTGAGCCACGAAGGCCCGGCTTCCGTCCGGTACTCCCGTGGGAGCGTATGGGGCGTGCCCATGGACGCGGAGCCGAAGGCCCTGCCGATCGGGCAGGGCGAGCTGCTGCGGGAAGGGCCTGATGTGGCGTTGATTGCCATCGGGATCACGGTGCTGCCTGCATTGCAGGCGGCCGAACGGTTGGCGGCGGAAGGCATCGCGGCCGCCGTCGTGAACGCCCGCTTCGTGAAGCCGCTCGACCATGCGCTGATCGCGCGGGTGGCCGGCCGGGCGAAGTGCCTGATGACGGTGGAGGAAGGCTGCCGCATGGGCGGCTTCGGGTCTGCCGTTCTGGAATCGCTCTCGGAGCAGGGTATTGGAAATCTTCCGACAAAGGTGATCGGTCTGCCCGATAAGTACGTCGAGCAGGGGCCACAGGACCTGCTGCGCGTGCAGTACGGGTTGACGGCGGACGGGATCTACGAAGAGGCGAAGGCCTTGCTGACGAAAGTGCAGGTCGAGGAGCGATTCTGAGCATGTTCATCAAGCGCCGCAAGACGAAGCAGGTTCGCGTGGGGCTGGTTCCCATCGGCGGGGGTGCGCCGGTGGTCGTCCAGTCAATGACCACGCCTGATACGGCGGACGTCAAGGCCACGGTCGAGCAGATCCATCAACTGGAGCAGGTCGGGTGCGAGGTCGTCCGGGTGACGGTGAACACGCCGGAGGCCGCGAAGGCGCTCCCGGCCATCAAGAAGCAGACGGCGATTCCGATCATCGCCGACATCCACTTTGATCACCGGCTGGCGCTTCAAGCCGCGGAAATCGTGGACTGCGTGCGGATCAACCCCGGCAACATCGGGGCCTGGTGGAAGGTGGAGGAAGTCGTGAAGGCTGTGCGGGAGCGGAACATCCCTCTTCGGATCGGCGTCAACGGCGGCTCGCTTGAACGGGAATTGCTGGCGAAGTACGGCTACCCGACGGCCGAGGCGCTGGCGGAATCCGCGCTCAACGCCGTGCGCGCGATCGAGGACATCGGCTTCACGAACATGAAAGTGTCGCTCAAGGCGTCGGATGTGTCCTTGATGGTGGACGCGTACCGGCTCTTTGCCCTGCAGTCGGACTATCCTCTCCACCTGGGCGTGACGGAGGCAGGCACGCTGCTGACCGGTTCCATCAAGTCCTCGATCGGCATCGGCCTGCTGCTGGCCGACGGCATTGGGGACACGATCCGCGTGTCGCTGGCGGCCGATCCGGTGGAGGAGGTCAAGGTCGGGTTCGAGATTCTCAAGGCGCTCGAACTGCGCCATCGCGGGGTCAACGTCATTGCCTGCCCGACGTGCGGGCGTGTGGAGATCGACGTGGTCAAGCTCGCCAATGAGGTCGAGAAGCGGGTGGGGCACATCCGGGTTCCGCTGACGGTGTCGGTGCTGGGCTGCGTCGTGAACGGGATCGGCGAAGGCAAGGAGGCCGACATCGGCATTGCCGGAGGCGAGGGTTCCGGGGGCCACGGAATCCTTTTCAAGGAAGGCAAGCTGATCCGGAAGGTCAAGTCGGAGGAGCTGTTGGAGACGCTGCTGGCCGAGATCGAGATCATGGCCAAGGAGAGGGAAGCCGGCGGTGGCTCCGAAAGCAAAGGCAACGGGCACGGCAACGGCGGCGCGCAGGGCAATGCGTCGGCTGCCCCGAGCGGTTCCGGCAAAAAGAAAATCCCGATCCTGAAAGTTTAATCTCTACTTGCCAGCCTTGTGCCGCGGTCGGCACTCCGTTTATAATCCCTTCGCGAAGGCGCCGTACCCAAGTGGTTAAGGGAGCAGTCTGCAAAACTGCGATGCAGCGGTTCGACCCCGCTCGGCGCCTCCAAACAGAGCTAGCTCGACCGCGAACTTCGATCAAATGCGACGGGATATGCAATACCACCAGTAAGCCTTCTATTTCGGCCCGTGCTTGACGGCCCACAGCAGGGCCGCGCGGCAGATGGCGAGCGGCGCCGTGTCGGCGCAGAGCACGACTTTGTTGAGCAGCTTGGTGTTGAGCACGCAGTACCAGCACTCGGTCCCCTCGGGATAACCCAACGAAGCAAGATTCTGGTGCTTGTGCTTGAAGTGCGGGCAGCCGAAATAGACCCCGTCCTTGCGGATCATGGTCTCGACCACGGTCCAGGCGGCCGCGATGTCGGTGGAGTAGGGGGGAATGGGGCGCTTGTGCGTGATCCCCGTTACCTTCTCTGCGATCAAGGCGTCCAGCTCGGGGCCTTCCGGAATCTTGGCTGGTTCGATCATCGGTGTGCCGTAGTCTATCACACCGCATACCTGTTTGTTCGTTGACGATCAGGCCTCAGGGGTGATAAAGTCCTTTCCCGTAGAGCCACCCGGGGAGACGCACATGGCCGTTCCTGTCGCGCAGATGTTCACTGTCACCAAGTACGTGTTGACCCAGAAGCTCACAGGGGTCAAACGATATCCGCTTGTGTTGATGCTGGAGCCGCTCTTTCGCTGCAATCTCGCCTGCGCGGGTTGCGGGAAAATCCAGTATCCTGATCATGTCCTGGACAAGCGCCTGACGCCGGAGCAGTGCTGGGCGGCGGCCGAGGAGTGCGGCGCGCCGATTGTCAGCATCCCGGGCGGGGAGCCGCTTATTCATCCCGACATGCCGGCGATTGTCCAAGGGCTGGTTGCGCGCAAGAAGTACGTCTATCTCTGCACCAACGCCATCTTACTGGAGCGCAAGCTCGACGAGTACCGGCCGTCGCCCTATCTGACCTTCAGCATTCACATGGACGGCTTGCAGGAAGAGCATGATCTGGCGGTCTGCCGGGACGGCATCTACGACGTCGCCGTCAAGGCGATTAAGGCGGCTCTCAAGCGGGGCTTCCGGGTCACCACGAACACGACGCTCTTTGATGACGCCGCCCCCGAGCGCGTCCGCAAGTTTTTCGACGCCATGATGGAACTGGGCGTCGAGGGGATGATGATCTCCCCCGGCTACAGCTACGACAAGGCGCCCGACAAGAAGAACTTCCTCAAGCGGCAGCGGACACGCGAACTCTTCTCGCGGATCCTGCACCGGCCCAACAGCGGCTGGCGGTTCAACCAGTCGCCTCTCTTTCTCGACTTTCTGATGGGCAAGGTCGACTACCAATGTACTCCCTGGGGCAACCCGACCTATAATGTGTTCGGCTGGCAGAAGCCCTGCTACCTGCTCCAGGACGGCTATGTGGCGACGTTCAGGGAACTCATGGACCAGACCGAGTGGGACAGCTATGGGACCGGCCGGAACGAGAAATGCGCCGATTGCATGGTTCACTGCGGATACGAGGCGTCTGCGGTCGATGACACGTTCGGCTCTCTGCGGGGGTTCGGGCGGACGGTCGTGGCGACGCTGATGCCGACCGCCCGGTAGCCCGCGAGTCGTGACCGCCGATAAGTCTCCTTCCTCAGATGCGCAGAATCTTGAAGGTCGGGTCTTTCGTCCGGCGAACGACGCCGAGCGCGGTCAGGCCGTGGAGATCGCGTTCGACTACCGCGGTGACGTGACGCTGGAGCTGGTCTCCGGCGAAACGGTCAGAGGGTACATCTTCAACCGGAACAGCGCGGCCTCTCCTCCTGCCCTTCAGATCTTTCCCATAGGCCAGCCCAGCAGCCGGGTGATCCCGTATGCCGACGTTATGGCCATCACGTTCACCGGCGAGGACACCGCTTCGGGAAAATCCTGGGAGACATGGGTCCAAAAGAAGGAATCGGAACGCAAGGCGGAAGCCGAGCAGATCAAGGCCGAGGCGCAGGCCCGTGGACACCTGTAAACCGGACATCCAATACCACAAGTTATTCTTTAAATCTGAGCGCTTAGAAGCCGTTCCGACAGCGCAGGAATTTATTGACAAAGGTGGACACCTATGTTAGATAGGCCGCACTTTGGCTGGGCTGTTCGGGACATTTTGAATCTGTGATGGAACCGAGGCCGTCGTGGAGTCGTGCGGCGGTCTTTTTCGGTCTGGTCGGCCTGATCGGGTCGGGAGTGCTGATTCCGTGTGCGGCTTGGGCGACCCATGAAATGGATCATCGGTTCACCATTTCTGGGCATGTGCGGGATAAAGACGGCAAGCCGGTGCGGGATGTCAAGGTCCAGGCGAGGGACCTGCGCGACCAGAAGATTGATCCAGCCACCAGCTACGCGGATGGGTCCGGATTCTATAAGCTGATTCTTCACCTGCACAACTCGAATGCAGGGGACCCCATTCAAATTTCGGTCAACGACGAACAATCAGGATTGGACGAAGTCAAAAAAATCCGGGCTGAGTTTGACCCGGCCGACAAGCATGCCGAACGTCAGGCGAAGGTGGAATTCGGGCCGGAATCCGAAACGTCGGGAGGTGGTTCAGGAGGAGTCGTTGGGACGGAGGACGCGTCGAAACTCTGGTTTTATGGAGTGGGTGGCGTCCTCGTTGCGGCGGCGATCGGCGTGGCGGTTGTGCGCGCTCGACACCGGCAGGCTGCCGTGCCTGCCAAGCGGCACGGGAAGAAACGTTAAGCGATTGGACGCAAGGAACGATCCGGGCGCTTTTGCTTAGGGACCACGGTCATTCGGCAAAGCGTCTTTTTTATGCGAGGGACGTGGAGGCGGGAAAGGAGTTGGGAGCAATTATGAAGATTACAAGCTTGATTGGATTGTTGATCGTTGGCGGTGTAGCATTCCTTGCGGCCGGCTGTGCTGAAGAGCAGGAGAGCACCGGTCCGCCTCCACCCGCTCCGGCCGAATACGCCGACAAGCATATGCCGGCCGGCTGGTGGGCCGACGAGAAGGTCATTGCCGAGGGCAAGGAGATCTTCGAAGGCGTCAAGAACATTGATGTGAATTGTTCGTCTTGTCATGGCAAAGACGGCAAGCCGGTCAAGGCTGGCGCGCGCGATTTTCGCAAGGGCGAGCGGATGAAGCTCTATTCCGACAGCGTCTGGTTCTGGCGGATCTCGGAAGGCGTGCCGAACACCAAGATGAAAGCCTGGAAGAGCAAGCTGAGCGACGACGACCGCTGGAAAGTCATGGCCTATGAGCGAACCTTCGGCCTCAAGGGCATGGGTTACGACGTGGCTCGTAAGGACTGGGTCCCGGTGGCTGAGGTCGGGAAGGCGGCCCCGGCGGCGGGCGTTCCTGGTGAAGCCAAGCCGGCGGTCGGCGACGGCAAAACCCCGGCAGCCACGCCCGCGAAAGAGGAACCCAAGAAGGGCGGGAAGTAAGCGCGGTTAACCAGTAAGGGAGCGGTGAGACCATGAAGACGTGGCAACGTAGCCTCTTGCTTGTGGTGGGGCTCCTCTTGGTGGGGACGGCGGCCTATGCACAGCTCCCAGACCCCAAAGTGCATGACTTTCCCATAGGGGGAAATCGCGCCGCCGTCTGGGTCGTGGCCCAACTGCACATCCTGTTTGCCGCGTTCATCCTCGGCGCGCCGATCTTCGTGGTGGTCAGCGAGATCCTCGGCTGGAAGAACCAGGATGGGCGATACGAACGACTGGCCAAGGAAGTGACCAAGGTCACGGTCATTCTCTACAGCATGACCGCGCTCACCGGCGGCCTTTTTATTTTTGTGCTGTTAGCCACCTACCCCCAGTTGACGGCGTGGTTAATCAATCATTTCTTCGCCGTCTTCGCCGTGATTTACCCTCTGCTTTTCATCGCGGAAACGATCGTCCTCTACTTGTATTGGTACACGTGGGATGCGTTGCAGGGCCCGAAAAAAGGCCGGCACATCGCCCTCGGGGTGCTGCTCAACGTGATAGGGCTGGCGACGCTCATCGTGATCGACGGACCGACATCGTTCATGAACACGCCGGTGAAATCTGCGGAGGGACTGGACCTCAAGACGTTTATCGAGACCACGGCGACGCTGTGGGACAAGATGAACAACTTCAGCTGGTGGCCGCTGAACATCCATCGGACGGTCGGCAACGTGGTCTTCGGCGGGTTCATCACCGGCCTAATCGCAGCCTACATGTACTTGATGGCCAAGAACGACGAAGAACGCGCCTTTTACGATTGGTTCGGGTTTATCGGCAACCTGATCGGGGTGGGCGCGCTACTCGTCCTGCCGTTCGCCGGCTATCTGCTGGCCTACGAGCTCTGCGACTACGACGCGTCCATCTGTCCCTATATGATGTCCGATCAGCTCTCCATGTTTTTCGAAATGCAGGGGGCGATGGTCGGGCTGATCTTTCTCGCCAGCAACTACTACATCTGGCTCAGCCTGAAGCGGATCGAAGGGCTTGAGCGGATCCGGATGAGAACCACCACGATGATTCTCATGGCGAGCATTCCCGTCGTCTTCATGTTCATCTGGACCAAGTTCCCGATCCCGGACCCGAATGCGTTTATCCTGCCGGCCTGCTGGGTTGCCGCGTTCCTGATCGCAGGCCGGTTCCTCAAATGGACCGTGCCGGCGCAGACCATGGTCAAAGTGGCGTTCCTGATGGTGATTGTCGGCAACGCGATCTGGATGACGCCGCACGCCTTCGTCGCCACCCAGGCGTTGGCGCCCGACGACGGCTCGCTGAGCCTGCCGCACGGCGAGCTCAGCCTGGGGTTCATCACGGTTGACTGGGGCATGCTGGCGCTCATGCCGGCCAAGAACGCGGCGGCCTTCACGCTCGTGTTCGTCACGATCATCAACTACATCCTGTACAACCGGGCCATGCGCCAAGGCCGCATCATCTGGGGAAAGATCGATTTTGTGGCCCAGTTCGTGCTCATCTTCCTGGCATTCAGCGCGATCTGGACGATGGGCCTGATGGGGGCGGTCCGCGAGCTGACCCGGAAATACTTCCATGTGTTCAACCTCCAGTACGATTTCACACCGGAGGCCTTTACCCCGACTCTCGCGTATTCCAGTTGGGTGATCACCGG
>Ga0080064_1002084_pt1 | contig 36034 bp, 42 predicted proteins | sample Subgrocontami54m_FD_69260 | JGI IMG/M metagenome (GOLD analysis project Ga0080064, IMG submission 69260) | Subsurface groundwater microbial communities from S. Glens Falls, New York, USA - GMW46 contaminated, 5.4 m (SPADES assembly) (version 2) ...
TCCATATATTCGCTACCTCTTGTTTCAACAATAATCTTGCTGCTCGCCGTCAGGATGCAGCTCTTCTTGTAGAACTTTCGTGCTTTCTCCAGCAGCGCATTTGCAGTACCTAGATCCTTGCAAGCAATGTGCAGAATCGCTCCTTCCAGACGCAGCCAGACCACTTCCTTTTCTTCATCACATACAAAGAAATCATCTTCAATCAGATCATGGCTTACTTTAATCCACTGAGTCTCTGACTTTTTACCAGTCCCTTTCCACAGATAGGCTCTGCCAGAACAGGAAGAGGTAGTATAGTAATCCGGCAAGGCATTGATGATTCCTAACAGAGAGATTATTTTTGTATCTATGTCACCTTTCTTGCTTTTATCTGCTTTGGCCAGATAGGTTTTCTTTTCATTAACAAAGGTCATTTTTAGTAAAAAATGAAACAGATTTAAATAATTTGACCATTTTTATGGTTTATGGCTAAAGATAGCAAAACTGAAAATAAAAAACTGCTTATCGAATCCAATACTGGTAAAAAATATCTAGTCAAAGACCTCAACGAAGATTATCACACTTCCTTTGGCATCATCAGCAGTAAAGATTTAAAAGGAAAAAAGAGCAAGATAAAATCCAGCACTGGAAAAACCTTCTTGCTCTTAGATGCGACTTTTCCAGATCTATGGGAGCAGTTCCAGCGCGGACCGCAGATCATGCTCCAGAAAGATATCGGCTTGATTATCGCTAAAACCGGAATAAACAAAGATTCGGAAATTGTTGACGCCGGTGGCGGTTCTGGCTCATTATGCCTATCACTCGCTAATATCTGCAAAAAAGTTACTGTCTATGAAATCAAGCCGGAACATCATAAAGTGGTGCAGAAAAATATTGCTTTGTCTGGATTACATAATGTAACTCTCAAGCAGGATGATATCTACCAAGGAATCAAAGAAAAAGAGCTTGATTTAGTTACCTTGGATTTACCTGAACCATGGCAGGTTACCAAGCATGCTGAAAAGGCTTTGAAAGAAGGAGCATATTTAGTGACTTATCTTCCTAATCTACCTCAAGTACAGAAATTTCTTGCTTCCTTGAAAGGAACATCATTCCAAGTCATGGAAACAGTAGAATTATTAGAAAGGAAATGGGCCATCAACGAACAGATCATGCGCCCAGAATTCCAGATGCTGGGACATACCGGATTTATGACTTTTTGCAGGAAAATTTAACCCTGCCGATACAACCTTAATTCTGCTTTAATATTTCTGGGTAAGGCTATCGCATGAAGTACTATCTCAGCGATATCTTCCGGCTTCATCGCCTTCGACGGCATTTGTAGACCGGCATTCTGTGCAAAGTTAGTAGCCATTCCACCGGGACTTATGGGAATGACCCTGATCCCATACTGCTTTAATTCTAGTTGAGAACATTCCGTCGCCATTGCTGCAGCAGCTTTTGCAGAACAATATCCTAACTCATTTGCTCTTGGTGTAAAGGCGCTGGTGGATAGTATTTGAACTATATCTCCTTCCTTTTGCTTTATCATTTGTTTTGCTGCTGCTTGTGTTCCGTAGACTAATCCAAAATAATTCACGGCAGTTATATCTTTAAGTTGTTGTGGAGTAATGTCCAGAATGGAAGCAGGAGTTTCACCACCTGCATTATTCACCCAGATGTCTATTCGCCCTTCTTTGGCGACCATGTAATCTGCCGCTGCATTTACTTGAGCATAATCGGTAACGTCTAACTTTAAAGGAATAGCTTTAACATCACCAACACCAAATAATTCTATTTTCTTTGCAAGGTCCTGCAGCTTTTCTTCGCTCCGTGCTCCTAGATAAACCTTACAGCCATTCCTTCCGAACGCGTGGGCTAACGCTTCGCCTAAGCCGCTGCTGGCGCCGGTGACCATTACTACTTTACCTTGAAGATTATGATAAATCATTTTTGTTTAGGATTTTCTTGAGTTTTTATAATTTATGTAACAGCTATTTGTCCCATCTTACGTTTTGAAAACAGAAAAATTTATATATCACTCTTATATAGACTTATATAAGATGACCCAGGCAATACTTTTACATAGTCCAACCCTAGAATCAGTGATGATGGTAGAAAAAACCATCCAGAAATATTCTCAAGAGTACGGTAAGTACCAGCTTTGGAAAAAACTTCCAAAGAAAATGATGTACCAAACTTTTCAGGTCATTTTGGATTATTTAGAACAATCTGGAAAGATACTTATTGATAAAGAGAGATGTGTTGTCTGGACTTACGACCCAGAAGGCATTAAAAAAATTATTGCGAAGGGAGTTAAATTACATTGAATAATAAAAAGCCAACCTATGTCACTTTTGGAGAAAGAAAACTAGAGCAAGAGTTTGAAAGCCTTAAAGAAGGAAAATTTCCTGAAAAACAGCTTTATGATTTTATTGACAGAGCCATTAAGGACATGAAAAATAACCCTGCTTGCGGGATTAAGATTCCTAAAAAATTATGGCCTAAATCTTACGTTTTGAAATACACTGTTACCAATCTTTGGAAATATGATTTACCTACTGGTTGGAGATTAATCTATACCATCAAAGAAAATGAAGTTACAATTTTAAATGTAATTCTCGAATGGTTTAATCATAAAGACTACGAAAAAAGATTTGGGTACTGACCATGACTCTTAAGATAAAAAAACTGCATCCGGAAGCAATCCTGCCAAAATATCTTCGTCCAGGAGATGCCGCCATGGATTTATACGCCAATGAAGCAAAAATTCTACAGCCAAACCAGCGGGAATTAATTTCTACCGGCATCGCCATGGCTATTCCTCAAGGAAATGTTGGTTTGATTTGGGATCGTTCCGGGATGGCTGCCAATCACGGCATCAAAAGCATGGGCGGGGTGATTGATTCCAATTATCGCGGAGAAATAAAAGTAGTTCTGCATAACCTCAGCAATCGGCCATTCATCATCGAAAAAGGTATGCGCATCGCTCAGATGCTAATTCAGAAAGTGGAACAAAAAGAGATTCTGGAAGTCGAAGAATTAGATGATACTATTCGCGGAGAGAAAGGATTTGGGAGTACTGGCAGCAGATAATTACATTCTTTTAATTCTATCAATTTCATTTCAAATATTTCTTAACCTCATCAAAGATAATATTATGCCAGCTCATCAGCGGAGGCTGTAACTGAGATATTTCTTGCGCTGTTTTAAGGCTGCCTTGATGTTTTTCAGTCTCTTTCACACTGATCTCAGGAGAACTTCCAGGTATAAGATAGACTAACCCAAAGTGGACTTTTCCCAACAGGTCATCATCCAGATTTACATATCCTATATGATCAAGAGAATATGAATGGCGGTAAATCATCTCTTCATTAAATTCTCGATGAAGAGCATTCCACAAGGTTTTCTGATAAGTTTTTTTTGTATCTTGAGGCTCTACATGCCCGCTGATGAGAATATCATTCCTTCCCACCATCCGCTTCTCTCCAGAACCATCAAGACGGCTATATGTAAAAATTTTATTTTTATAAAGAAAAACCACGCCTGGAATTATTTGTTTCAGATCTTCCTGATATTCTACGTCATCTTCTTTATTCAGAGTTTTTCGCGGTGCATAAAATGCATCTTTCGAAAGTACAGACTCTAAATCAACCTTCCATTCATCTTTTGTACGAAAGCCGGAGAAAGCATACTTATCATCATTTCCAAACAGCGCTTTCCTTGGCACCACTAAACATTTTTCAACCACTTTTTCCCCGCTCTTTTAAGAAAAATGAAAGTGAGAAGCTATATAAGTTTATATTTAATGGAGAATATACAAAGTTAATTTTCTATTTAGTACACGGACAGACAATATAGTGAACTATCTGAACTTATGTTTTCTCATCCATAAAAAGATAGCAATTATAAACATAAAATTAAATATGACCAGGATTACTATTACATAATCCTTTATTTTCTCCCCATTTTTTGACTCAGGTATTTTCTCTAAAACCTCGAACGTCGCAGAATTCTTACTATTGACGTTTTCTTTGCTAACTGTAACTTCAAGGGTATAAATTCCTGGTTTAGCATCGAAAGGGATTTTTAATTCTTTGATTGTACTTATGCGAAGTATCCCTCCTTTTGTTTCCATCGCCCTGGTTACAATCGTATCGTTATGATATTTTATAGCATATTCAATTAGAACATCATGAATCCCTATAGCTTTTTCCTCCTGAATTAAGATTATATCCGTTCCTGCTAAGAGGAACTCTCCAGGATAAATATGGAGATAATCTTCCGGAATATTAACATCGATCAATAATTCTGATAAGTACTCTCTCCCCCCCCCCGCACCACTTGAGAGTTGTAACTGTGCCAAGAATAGTCCTATCCCTAAGAAAGAACCTACTAAAAGTGCGTAATGGAATTTTGCTTCGGTCATACTGGCAATGTATCTCCTTAAAAAATTATCACTTCAATCCTAACTTCTGTTTCACTGCTTTCATATCTCTCTGTAATCCCAGCAGAATCTGATGCGAAGCATGGTCAATATGCAGATCACGCAAATCTTTTTCTAAATCGATCCCCAACCTGACTTGATCACGATGAGAAGCTCTGTTAGAACTCATGAGGATGATAGGCCCTTGAATAGATGCCAACATTGACATGAACAGATTCAGCAGGATAAAAGGATAAGGATCAAAGGCATAGACCTTCAATACTATTACATTTAAAACAACCCACACTCCTAAGAACAGAAAAAACCCAAGAATAAATGACCAGCTTCCACCTACCTGGGCAATCTTGTCCGATAATCTATCTAGTTTTCGCAGATCTTTTCTATAAAATTCATCTACTTTTTTGAGTGTCTCTTCAACTTTATGAATTTCACTTTTCAAGAGTTCCACAATATCAATGGTGTCAGCATCATATAATTTTTTTACTGCTCTTGCCATCTAGTTCACCCTGTATCCATCATTTTTCCGTAAAAGCTCCTTTGCTAAACCTAATTTAAACTCGCTTTGAGCATAGACCGTATACAATAAATCTCCTTTTTTTACTTTGTCAATGATTTTTTTACTCAGATATAAACCTGCCCCTTTATCAATAGGTGTTCCCGCCACCCGAGCGATCTTAGCGATGATATCGTTATCAATCTCCACTATTTTTCCTGATTTAACACTATGGACCGGATAACGATACAAGCCCAGTTCCGGTTTTTTCTGCTTTCCTTGGGCATTGATGATCTCATTCATCTTCGCTAACGCTTTTCCACTTTCCAAAATTGCTTGTGCTTTCTTCAGCCCATCGCCTTTTTTGCATTCACAGACCATTTCCAATAACTTTCCCGCTAACATCAACGATTTTTCTTTTAGATCTACCGGCGCTAAAGGATCATTACGCAATACTGCCATCACATCTTCAGCTTCTAATAATGGTCCGATACCATTGCCGATAGGATGCGAACCATCAGTGATCACAACTTGTACATTCATACCTAATTTTTTACCGATCAGTTCAAACATCTTTTTGAGATGATCAGCTTCTTTCTGATTTCGCGCCTTCACACTTTTACCCATAGGGATGTCGATCAAGACATGATTAGCGCTGACCGAATGCTTCTTGGCCATTACTGAAGCTAATAACTGTCCTTCCGCATCAATAGATAACGGGTGTTCCACTTCGATGATCTTGTCATCTGCCGGCGCCAGATTGATCGAGCCGCCGTGCACGATACAAGCTCCTGTTTTTTTTACCACTTGCCGAATTTTCGCTTCAGACATCTCTACCTGAGCTAGACATTCCATAGTGTCCGCAGTTCCTGCAGGAGAAGTGATTGCCCGAGAACTAGTTTTAGGAATAGTATATCCTGCTGCTGCGACGATGGGAATGACTATCATCGTCGTCCTGTTACCTGGAACTCCGCCGATGCAGTGCTTATCTAAGGTAATTCCGGAAAACTTAAGCGTCTTTCCAGTATTCACCATCGCTTTAGTCAAGCTTATGACTTCCTTAATACTTAATCCATGCGTAAATGTGGCTGCCACAAAATACGTTTTTTCAATATCTGTCAATCGATCATGGGTGATGTCATCAGTGATGTGATATAATTCCGTATAATTAAGCTCCTTGCCGAATAACTTGTCGCGGATATGCTTGACCGATTCCGGCTTGCCGGTAAACTTTACTTCCACTAAAGCTCCTGACTTGATCTGCAAACGATTGAGAACCTCTTCAAATAATCCGATACTTCCTTCCGGAACAGCTTTCTTGCTTTCAGAAATATCTAGAATACAGGTAACACTCTTACTGTTATGCTTCACTAAAATACGATCAGCAGAATGAAGATCTAATCTCTTAGCATCCTTCTCATTTAGGATAGCTACTAGTACGCCGCCAGAAGCTATGTCCATATCTTTGACACGGAATCTCATTTTTTAGTCCCCCATGTGAAAGATAAGAAAAAATATCCTATTTTTTCTGTGTCTTTGACACGGAATTTAACCATTAACCATCTCTTTTTAGGAGGAATTAAAGAAGTTTAGTTTATATATTTTTAGGTCAGCATTCAGGTCAGTGTTTGGTTCTCTTTAGTCATAAAACTTATAAATCAGCCGTTCTCAGCAGCGTAAGAGGGATAGAAGGGGGCGTATAATGACAAAACCAGTTAGTATTAGAAGATATTTAAGTTCAATAAAAGATTTGGTTTTACCAGAACCGCATTCTCCAGTAACGCAAGATTTTGTGAAATATGTAATCAATGCACATTCTTGGGCTAAGTTACCTAATGCTCAAATTCCAGAAATAAATATGGTTGCATTTAATTTTTTTGTTGCACCAGGACCTCTTATTGAAGCTAAAGGTGGGATGAATGAATACGCTCACTATCAATTTCAGCACTTGAAGTATTTCACTAATCATTTATATGACGCAAAAGATACTATTCCAAGACAAATTTATGATGCAGGATTAGTGATCGTTCCTGGATGTGCTTCATTAAGAGAAGGATATTACAACTCAAAGCAATCCCAAAGGATAATGGTTACCCAACTTGCTAACATGCTCGAAGCAGTTAATCATTACAGAAAAAGATACAAACATTAATTTTCTTTATTTCTTAAATCTTCTTCAAAAACTCTTCTATCTTCGGAATATCGTCTTTCTTTCCTAAATCCAGCCAGTAATCCTGCAGCATCATCACTTTGACTTTCCTGCCTTCTGCCAGTAAAGAGATGGCATCAGTCAATTCTAGCTCCCCGCGTTCCGAGAGTTCTATCTGTTCCAGTGCCTCAAAAATATCAGGAGTGAATTTGTACAAGCCGGCATTGATCAAGTTTCCTACAAATTCTTTGGGTTTCTCCACTACTTCAAGCAAAGTATCTCCTTTACATACTAAAACTCCGTAGCGAGAAGGATCTTCCACTTCCCAACCTGCGACATAACAATATTCATCATCTTGCTGGATGCGCAGCAGATCAGCAGCAGAAAAAAGATTATCTCCTCCTACGACAATAAAATTCTCTTCATCAACAAATTCACGAGCATGAAACACTGCATCTCCCGTCCCTACCAAGGCTGGTTGTTCGATAACGGTTATAGCGAGATTATGCTCATCCAAAAATTCTTCTATTTTTTCTTTTTTGTAACTGGCCACAATAGCAATATCCTTATCTTCAAAACCAGCATCATGCAATCTTTCCAGAAGATGCATCAGGAACTTTTTTCCATTCACTTCTATCAATGGTTTAGGTTTATCAAGAGTTAAAGGGAGCATCCTCACTCCTTTTCCTGCTGCGATGATGACGGCTTTCATGATTACAATCCCTCCACAATAGCTAAAATTTCTCGTAAGTTTTTAATGGTATAGTCTGCTTTTCCTTCTGAAGAAGTTCTCAACGCTCTTCCCCAAAGCATCTGCACCGTAATCATTTTTAATTCTTTGGCCGGAAGCAGATCCGTGTCAAATTTATCTCCACATACAATTGTTTCTGTAGCGTCATATCGTAACTCTTCTAACAGATGCAGATAATACTGTTTTTTATTATAATCTGGACAGATAATGATTTTATGAAAAAGTTCTGTCTTTAATCCTGCTTTCTTCATTTTTGCATGTTGAGCTTCTTCCAGCCCGGTAGAGACAATGACCAAAGTATGTTCTTGCGCTAATGCAGTTAATACTTCTTCGGCTCCATCTAGAGCTGAGATAGAAACATCTTCCGGCAAGCGCAGATATTCTCTCAGCCCTACATCAAGGAGATGGGATTCAGCGCGCATCTTCTCTACAAATTGAGTAAGCGTTTCCTTTCCGTTGGGAGATTTCGCATCTATCACCTGCAATTCCTGAAAAGCTTTCTCAAAAGAAGAGACTTTTAGTCCTGCATCGATCATAGCTTGCAGTGACATTTTTAGCTTTAAAGGGATAAGAGCTCCTGAAGTGTCAATCAAAGTATCGTCTAAGTCAAAAACTATCAACAATTTTCATCAACTCATTGGCTAATTTTTGGGAATCGTGTCTTATTAAATTTCTTTTCAAAGTGTCCCCTTTCTGCACTTCTTTTAACTCGTTGCTCAATAATGATGCTTCGAGAACCCGAACATCATTCTTCAGGTCATTCTTAACCATTTCTCCTTCTTCAGCATAATCATCAATCAATTCTTTAGGAGGTTCACTATTATTGACTATGATATAATCAAAAACATCTTTACCTACGTACTTCTTTAATTCATTGAGATGATCCTTGACTGTAAACTTAGGCGTCTGCCCTTTTTTATTCATCAGATTGACAATAAACACTTTTTTAGCTTTGGTCTCACGTAATGCCTTTCCAACTCCTTCCACCAAAAGATTAGGAATCAGACTAGTATACAACCCACCCGGTCCGAAGACTACTAAATCTGCATTCATGATTTCACTTATAGCATGAGGATTAGCTTGGGGAAAAGGCTCGAGGTAAATGCTCTTGTATCCTTTATGAATCTCAGTTGAAAGATGCACTTCTTTTTCCCCTTGCAATACTTTTCCATTATTAAGAATCATCTGCAATCTAACTTCATGCGTGGTAACCGGAATGACCTTGCCTTTGATAGACAAAATTTTTCCTGCTTCTTCCACCGCTTTTTCAAAACTTCCAGTAACTTTCTCCAACGCAGAAAGAAGCAGATTCCCAAAACTGTGGCCTTGCAAGCTCCCGTTCTCAAAACGGTAATTCATCAGGCTGCGCATCAATCTGCTGGAATCAGATAATGCTACTAAACATTGCCTGACATCACCTGGAGGAAGAACTCCTAATTCATCGCGAAGGATTCCGGTACTGCCACCGTCATCAGCCATAGAAACAATTGCACTTAAATCAATATTATACTTTTTTAAGCCGCTCAGGACTGTAAAATTACCGGTGCCGCCGCCAATGACTACTACCTTCTTCATTATGATAAGGCAGAAGGAAAATTGTTTTTAAAGATTGTGGAAGAACAGATTAATCCATCAACAAAACGTTATCGATAAAAGGGGATGCAGGTTGCTTAACCAAATCCTTAAAAGCTCTATAGCTAGCTTGGTCATAAACATGGGGCTCTAAACCAAAAGAAACAATTGCATGCCGTAACAATTCCGGATCTGCTCGAGCTTTTCTTCCAAGCCATTCGGTAATTGCTTCTCTCTGCAATTGTTCCCTCTCAGAAAAATAACTATACGAATCACCTAGGCATAATAGCACGGGATGGTGGAGATGAGCTAATTCATGGAAAAGAGTTTTATCACGTTCGTAAGGATCGAGGCTGGTTTGCAATACTATTTTTGGATATTCTATCGTCCCTAAAAGTAAATTAAGTGGGCGTTCCTCCACAACATATCCATGCTCCAGTAACACATCAATAGAAGCTATGCTTGGGGGATTCCTTTCTATCCCAGGCCAAATCTGTAAATATGGTTTCTTAATTCGCAAGTCAGAAACAAAAAAATCCAATTCCAGCCAAGGAACATGTGCGCCTACCATCAGGAAAATAAATAAAAAATTCACTCCTCGATGAAATCTTCCATCTTAGCCGGCATCTCTTCGTTGCCCAGAAGCAATCCTTTCACTTTCATGTATTCTTTGGCTATGACGTAAAACACTAAGCCTACCGACTTCTTCCCTTTATTGTTACAAGGAACAACTAAATCAATATCATTAGCTTGGTTGTTAGTGTCGCAAAGACCGATCACTGGTATTCCTTTCTTCGCTGCATCCTGGACTGCATTCTTATCAGTCCACGGATCGCAAGCCACAATGATTTTAGGTTCAAAGAAAGTTTCCAGGTTGGTGTTAGTCAGGATTCCCGGAGGATATCTGCCGATAATGACTCTCATTCCGGTAAGCTGGTGCAATTTCTTCAGGCCCTTCCAGCCATTTTCTCTTCTGCTAACCACTAAAATATCCTGCGGTTGATATTTTGACAACATATTTACCGCTAAACGCAACCTTTTATCGATCTCTTTCAGATTCAGGACGCTCAATCCATCAGGCCTGGTCTTGTAGATGAAATTAGCCATATACTTGTTTTTGAATTTTGTTCCGATGTGGATTCCTGATTTCAAGTACTCGTTGGAATCCAGTAATAATGTTTCTTGTTCTTCTGCCATTTTTGTATCTCCCAAATATTATTTTAATTCTGAAATCTTTCTAATCGCTGATTTTTCGCGCACAACCTGCGGCTCCGCCGCTACCCCGACCAGACGGCCATCGCCGTTGAGAAGGAAGTCGTCACCATAAGCAAAAGAATCGTAATCAATCCTATCAAGCACCAAGGACCGCAGGGTAGGAACATTTGGTTTTGATCTGTCAAAGTATAAATGCATAATATCCTTGCTTTTTGAAGTCTCACTCACCATCTGAGCGTAGTTTTGAAGATTGTTTCCTCTGTTCATGTGATCCCACGCTTTGGCAACAGTTTTGTTTGCGGGAACAAATTTTCCCCCTTTCAAAACGTATCCTTTTCCATGAGCAGCTTCAACTTCTGCAGGGGTTAAATATAATGAGTGTTCCTTATCTGCTCTAAGTTCCTGCCATTGTTTCTTTTCTAATTTTAAAGCGCCATTGACTAATGGGCTTTCTGGAGTAAGTTGTCGCAGCAGAAGCGAGTTTACGGTAAGTAATGCTCCGCCTTTTTCATCAGTACCTGCGCTGTCTCCTGTCCAGAAGTAAGTATTGAAATTCTTTCGGACTTCTTGAGGTGCGTTTTCACGTCTATCAACAATAACTGCAATTCCTGCCGGAACGTATCCTGCTTTCGTAAGTGTAGGCATCAAATCTATAACTCTACCTTCTCCAAAATATTGATATGGAACTACTTTTTCTGTTTGTGCGCTTAATTCTAATACCATTTTATTTTCTCCTGAAGCACCCAATTACAAACAAGAAAAGAATTAACTCTCTTGTCTGCGATATTTTTGGCCTCACGCAGCGCTACTCATCAACTCAGAGATGAGTGTCGGCTTTATGGTAGTAGTTTAGGGGATTATTTATAAATGTTTTTGCAAAAATCATGCTCGGATCAACCGCTCAGCCAGATACCCGAACCAAAAACTTACTCCTGCAACTGCCACAGTAGCACCACTATATACTAAACCTACCGGCACATCCGCTTTTACTTCCGGATGAGTAGATCTGGCTCCATAACAGAATCCGGTAATTCCTATAAAGGGCAATAAATACAAATGTTCAGGCAGAATATCAACACCTTTTGCAGCTGCTATTCCAGACGCTATACCACTAGCTGCTGCCATTCCGAAATTTCCTATTCCTAAAATTCCTTCTAATCTGCTCATAATTCCTCCACTCCTTGCCCCACGATTTTAAACTTTACTCTTTTCCCTTCCGGCAGGGAGCGATGCTTACGCAAAATAATCTCCCGGTATTCCTCAGTACGTTTCAATTCCAATAAACATTTGGAGCCATACTTCAACAGATCGCCGCCTACCATTTTGACTTCATCGCGGTGGTCAAAATCTGCATACACTTGATTAGTGATCAACACCGGAATTTTCTTCCTCCGCGCAATTTCCACCAAGTAAGCAATCTGCCTTCCCAGAGCTGAATTCACTTCATAGACTTCCTCGCTTCTGCCTAATTCCAGGCGATAGAGCATGGAAATAGAATCCACTACGATCATGCCTATCTGCTCGTTGACCATGCCCTTCACTTTTTCAAAAATATCATTCTGCTCCACAAAAGTGACTGGATTCAAGAAAATAATCTTTTGTAAAACCGCTTCATAATCAGCGCTGATCTGTCTTATCCGCTCAACTGCAATCCCTCCTTCAGTATCGATGAAGAGAACTTTCTTTCCTGCTTCCGCGATCTTCACTGCCGCCAGTAGACAAAAATTTGTCTTTCCTGCGCCGGAAGGCCCAAAAATAGTAGTAAGAATATCTGGATCATATCCGCCTTCTAAGAGCGTATCTAAAAACGCTGCTCCGGTAGAGATTTTAACCATGTATCATGGCGGAAGGAATGGAGATATAAAGATTTCTATAGGTTTAGTCTTTTTATAGTTATGATAAAGAAAAAGTTTATAACCGATAAACTACACGAACAATAAAATGAGAAAAAATACAGAAAACCAATTTGGGATTCAAGGTTTAGAGTTAATTGCCTCTAGTTCCTCTGAATTGATTTATCAAACGAGAAAAGGCGCTCAATTTTCAATTGCAAAGAGTGGAAAACTGGATTATAATGTTTCAATCAGTGGTAATGGTGGTTATATCTTTCCTTCAGTCCATAGCCATTTTCTTTCTTTTGAAGAAGCAGTAAGTCACTTAAGAGAAAATCCTAGAAAAGCAATTAGGTATTTTAATTTAGTAGTATTCAATGGCACAGACGGACTTTAGGTGTATTTTTCACACTTTTAACTTAACCCAGAACTAACGCTTTTGATTTTGTAATTTCCTTAATTGTCTTACTAATTTTTTTCTTCTCTTTTCATCATCAACCAGCTTTTCTATTAAAGAATTTAGAAGATCTTCATTCTCTTTAGAAACTTCAATTGATTCTTTAACCAGTAAAGCATTAATTTGTTGCGCAATTTGTTCATCGCTTTGCTCCAATGATAATTCTTCCTTCACCAATTTTGCTTGAAGCATACTAACGGTCTTCATTAATCCGATACACTGTCTGCAATATATTGGTCTATTTTCTTTTTGAGGGAAGTGATTTTCAAACTTATTACCACATCTAGAACATTTAACTTGATATGACCCAATATCTCTAGTTATAGGCATATTATCTATCAACTAACATTAATATATTAACTTTTGTATTTTTGAAAAACATCCTACTAAGCCAAACACTTTATAAAATACAAATTCTTCCTCCTATCAGCTATGAAAAAGCCAATTATGGTAGTAGGAGGTGTCTTTCTTTCAGTTCTACTGATACGCTTAGTGTTAGCGTTCATGATTCCTGAATTTACCTACGAATCTTATTTCCATCTGCGCCAGGTTGAACATATAATAGAAACAGGATTTCCTTTGTATCACGATCCACTTTCCTACGGCGGAAGGGAACTGGCCTTTCTTCCTTTCTTTCATTATCTGGCAGCTTTCTTCGGGTTATTCTTGCCAATAACCTTGGTCGCTAAAATTCTTCCCAACCTGCTTACTGCGCTCTTAGTGCCCATCACCTACCTTATCAGTAAAAAGATGACTGAACATGAGACCGGTTCATTGATAGCCGCTTTCATTGCCGGATTCCTGCCCATACTTTATTTTACCAACGGATTTGTGGTAAACACCCTCTTCCTTCCTCTGATTTTTACTGCCATTTACTTCTATCTGAATATCGAAGAGACTGCCAAAAAAAATGATCCCAAACTGATGAAATATATTTATATCTACATCGCTGTATTTTTTCTTCTCTGCCTTACTAGCCCCCTGGCAGCCATCATGCTTATCGGTTTAGGAATCTATGCGCTCCTTTCTCTGCTCGAGGGAAAAAAGATTTACCGTGAAGAGATTGAAGTGATGCTTTTTTCCATCTTCCTTTATGGGTGGGTGCAATTTCTTTTTTTCAAAAAATCCCTTCTCGATGAAGGAATCTCTTTTGTCTGGCAAAATATTCCTTCCACCATCATTGCCCAATATTTCCCTAAATTTTCCTTGGGGGTGGCCTTAGTCTTAGTTAGTATCATCCCTTTTGTCGCCGGAGCGGTCGTAGTCTATCGTTCTTTATTCCAGCTTAAAAATCAAAAATCATTTCTGCTGATCAGTTTAGTCATCGCTACCAGCATCCTGACCTGGCTGAGGCTAATCCGCTTCCGCCAGTCACTAGCATTTTTTAGCGTAGTTTTAGCCATCCTCTTTGCCGCCTTCTATAAAGATATCGAGCATTACATCAAAAAAACAAAATTATCGCATTTACAGAAATATCTTCTTCCTTTGACCATAATAATTTTGATTTTCTCCACGGTATTGCCTGCGATTAACACTGCCTTCCTGCAAGACACCCCTTCCACAGAAGAAGTTGCCACCTTCAGATGGATCAAGGAAAATACTCCCCCTTCTGCTACCATTCTGGCTAGCTTGGATGAAGGACATCTCGTGACATATTATAGCCAACGAAAAAATCTCATTGACGATCGCTTTATGTTGATTGATGATGCAGAAACACGTTTCCAAAGCCTTACCTCTTTATTTACCACTAAATTTCGGACCGAAGCTTTGGATTTAGCCGGCCAGTATAATATAGAATACTTTGTGCTCACTCCAACAGCCAAAGAAAAATATCAGCTCAAACACGAATTACCTTATATCACTAGGCGCTGTTTTGATACTGTTTATCAGAATGAGACCACCATATTTAAACTTAAATGCCAATTAGGACCGACTAACCAAGATGAATGATCAGCAACAGAAAATGAATCCTCGCCAGTACTTTAATCATTTGCTTCACCATCAAAAGATATATCTTTGCATTTTGCTGCTAGTGCTTTCTACTGCCATCCTGGTTTTAAACTATCTGCATCAGAAACCATTGCTCATGGGCGGTGAGAGCTATTACTACCTTTCCTCCGCACCGCAAGAACTCTTGTACAATCCTCTGACTTTGATCTTTAAACTTATTCCTGATCAGCTCTTGTTTCTGCTTCCCCCGCTTATTTCTTTAGGGACGATGGTGTTATTTTATGTTCTGGCTGAAAAGATAAAAATATCAGAAAAAAATACTTTCTTTATAGCCCTATTTTATATCCTTACTCCGACCTTCATCTTTACTTCCCTCACTCTTTCTTCCTATGCTTTATATCTTTTGTTAGTGCTGGGCGGAGCGAACTTGCTGCTCTTAGAAAGCAGAAAAAAATATTTCTCCATCATTCCTTTTCTGCTTGCTTCCTGTATTGACACCTTTAGTGCCATGCTTTTGCTGGCTGGAATAGCAGGATATTTTTTCATCTTCAAAAAGAGTCGTGAAAGATTCCCCACAATTATTATCGCTTCAGTTGCAGCGATGTTGATAGTTAACGCAGTAATATTAAACACTCCTTTTTTTATCGGGCCATTCCTGATCCAAAACCGGGCATCCGATCTTATCTCTGATCTGGGAGGATTCAGCGGAGTAGGATTTTTCTCAATCCTGCTGGCCTTCATCGGCTTGATCATCTACTGGCAGAAAAAAAATCTTCCCCTCCTGATTTCGACATTAGTGATATTTATTGCTGCCTATGTATTCAATACTCACACTGTCTTTTTCCTTTCCCTTCTGATAGTTATTTTGGCGTCAGCAGGGTTCGAATATTTACTGGAACAAAACTGGAAAATATCATTTCTTCGCAATGCAGTGCTATTGCTTCTGTTACTTGGTATCTCTTTTTCTGCAGTCGCCTATCATGATAGACTTTCTCACTACTCGCCTACTTCAGTCGACCAAAAAGCCCTGGGGTGGATCCAACGCAACACTCCTAAAGAAGCAGTAGTCCTTTCTGCGCCTGAAAATAGTTATTACATCAGCTACTTTGCCCAACGAAAACCGGTCTTTGCTCTCCACCAGGATTACCGACAGCAAGATGATCTTTCCCAACGCATTTTTACTTCGTATTATATTGACAACCTTTTTCCTTTGTTAGATGAGAATAAAGTCTCCATCATATATGTTTCAGAAGATATGAAGCGAAAGTTTCCTGCCCAACAGGAATTTTTATTCTTGCTCCAGAACGAAAGATTTAAATTGCTTTATTTTACCGAGGAAGCAGAAGTGTGGTCTTTTGAAGAGGCAAAGCAATGATAATTACCTTCCTGGATGCGGTACTGTTTGTGACTTACTTTTTACTGTTGTTCCTCTCTATTTTCTGGCTGCTGGTACTTTTTTCCCGAGAGGAAAAAAAAATAAAGGGACAAGATGAAAAAACTCTGCAAAGATTTCCTTTCTTCAGCGTCATTGTGCCTGCATACAACGAGGAAAAGTCTATCCAAGCGACTCTGCAATCATTAGTGAGCCTTGATTATCCCAAAGATAAAATAGAGATCATTGTCGTTCCCAACGCCTGTACCGATAGGACTGTCGAGATAGTGGAAAATTTCATAGCTCAGCATCCTTTACAAAACATAACTATCGTAAGCCAGGAAAGTCCTGGAAAAGGAAAAGCCATGAACCGAGGTTTAGCAGTAGCTAACGGTGAATACTTTGCCTGCCTGGACGCAGATTCTTTCATCGCCACTAATGCTTTAAAAGTCATGCTGCCTATCTTTGAACAAGACCAAAATATCGCTGCAGTGTGCCCATTATTGAAAGTGAAAAATCCGCAAAGCGTACTGCAGAAAGTGCAATGGTATGAATATGTGGTGAATATGTTCTACAAATTCCTCAACGCCAAGCTGGACTGCATCCATGTCACCCCTGGGCCTTTCAGCGTCTATAAAACAAAAGTCGTCAAAGATTTAGGCGGCTATGATGAAAATACTATTACTGAAGATCTAGAGATTGCCATCCGCCTGCAGAAACATCAATACAAGATTGTGCAGACCTTTGATACTTTCGTTGAGACTATGGTACCTACCACCTGGAAAAAATTATTCCGACAGCGCATCCGCTGGTATAAAGGATCAGTTGACAACAGCCTCAAATATAGAAAACTTATCTTCAACAAGAAATACGGCGACTTCGGAATTGTCCGCATGCCTACCATCATTTTATCCGGGATCATCGCCATTATCTTGGTAGGCACTTTCTTTCAGGCCTTGATAGCGAAAGCGATGGTGACTTTCTCTTACCTGCAAGATATCAATTTTGATCTTCTCACCTTGATCAGGCATTTTAGTTTTGAAACTCATATCTTAAGCTGGCCATTCTCGCGGCTATTTGTAGCTGCCACCTTGACCGGAATAAGTTTCTTCATCATGATCTATTCCTACCGGCTGCTTAAAGAAAGGATAACCAATCATGGGCGCACTTTTGTATCCTTAGTGACCTATCTTTTCATCTATGGATTCTTTATCACCGCCGTCTGGATTTACATCGGCTTCATGTTCATCGGCAAGAAGAAGAATTTCTGGAGTTGAAGGGAAATAGTTTAAATATATTACTTGATTTCTACAGTTATGTCAAAAATAGAAATTGGAGTTAAGTTAAGATGTATTGATGATCACTTTGTAGATGAAAACACAAATCCTTTTAGAAAATCAGAATTGAATTTGCCAAAAGCAGGAGATATTTATACGGTTAGAGAGGTTATGGATACTCCTTATGGGATAGGTCTTAAATTAGTAGAAGTAACTAACAAGAGATATTATTTTGATAATATTAGAAGATATCAAGAACCCATTTTTAGTGAGAATCGTTTTAAAGTCATTTAGATCTAATTTTTAATCAATTACCTTTAACCACCAAAAACCATATAAACCACCCCTTCTCCGAATTCTAGATGGGTGGCTTAGAACGTAAGACCAGTGTCAAAAAATATATCATAGCTTTTGTCTTGACACTTTTAGTCTTCTCCGGTGGAGTGGTAGCTGGTTTATTCATCGAAAATCTTCGCTTAAGTTCAGCGAAGCAGATTGCCCTAACTGAAAAAGTAACCCTGCGCAGCCTGCAGCTACAGCACAATTATATCACTTCCGGCTCAGCTGACTGCAAGACTTTGCACACCATTCTCGAAAATAACATCAACGAGCTGGGAAAAAAAGTCGCCATCATCATCGATTATGAAAAGAAAGCCTTATTCAACGAAGAAGAATTCCAGCTGCAGCTCCAGGATTATTTCCTCACTGAGATACAATTTTACCTTCTGGCTAAAGACATTGACAAAAAATGCCAGCAGGACAATATCAAGATATTATATTTCTATGATGAAAATAGGGACGAGACTCAGGGAGACATCCTCATTTACCTCAAGAAAAAATTTGATAATAAAGTGCTTATCTTCTCGCTGGACTCTGGATTTACACAGGAACCGATGATTAAAACAATTCTCACAAATTACAACATCACTCAATTCCCAGCTTTAGTGATAGAAGAGAAAGTATTTGAAGGACACCAGACCGCTGATCAGCTCATGGAACATCTTTGTACAGAATTTCTAAAAATGGATACTGCTGTTCCAAAAGAATGCTTAGCATATGGCAAAGAAAAAATAACTTTATCCAAAACTCCTCTTTCTCCTCAATGATTCTTACTTTACGGTAAATCCTTTCGCTTTCAAGATTCTAGTAACTGAAGCATCAATCTGTGCTTCAGGAATCTCTCCTCGTTCTACCGCTGCGGTTACAGCTTGAATCATATGGTAAATCTCATTGGGATCTTTATCAAAATTAAGGACCACATCATTTCCCGCTTTAAATACGGCAATGTACATCTCATCCAAAGAACCATAAAAATCTTGTAATCCCAGCATATGTATTTCATCAGAGACAATCAACCCATTAAAATTAACACGCAAATCATCAAGAACTGTTTTTGAGACTACGGAAGGGACTCCTTCTGAATTGATCTGTCCGGAGGCGATGATATGGCTGACCATGATCGCCTTCACCTCACCTTTTTCTTCTAGATATTTGTAGGGGTAGACATCCTTTTTACCTATTTCTGCAGCGACAATATACTTATGCGGATCTTTTACTATCAAAGTCTTTCCCGGATAATGCTTTGCTGTACCTAACACTCCTTGAGTCTGCAATCCGGTCAGATACGCTTGCGCCAATTCTGAAATTTTTATTTCATCTCCAGGAAAAGAACGGCATTTCCAGATATCATCTTTCAGATCCACTACCGGAGCGAAATTCAGATTAAAACCTAGCCTATGTAAAAATTGTCCTTCCTCCACCCCTTTTTCAAAAGCCTTATTGATTGTATCTACTTCTGAGGCAGGCGTAAATTCCCGAATAAATCTGAAAGGACTTACACAACCTTCCAGATCTGAAGTCACAAAAAAAGGAATAGCCATTTGATATTGAAAATCAATGATAGTATTATTGAAAATGTTCTCATTATGCCGAGAAAATAGATGAATCCCTCCCAGCTGCATATTTTTCCAAGGCCAGTAATTCTCTGTTATTCCCACAACCACTACCATTTGCGCAATTTTTTGTTCTAGGGTTAATTTATGAAGATCAACAACTTTATTTTTTACATCGACAGGTTCTTGCTTTGGAATCAGTAAACCTTTAGCTTTCGCGATGTTCAATAGCGACAAGAATAAGACCAGAATCATCAGGATGAAAAACACCTTCTTCTGCAAACTTATTTTTCTTCTCTTTTTTTGCTTCATACTATCCTTTCTTTAACTACCAATACGGCTGTTGCTTACAATAATTATACGCTTTGTCATTCAGCCAGATCCGTAGGCCTGCTCCTGTTCCGCAGACCCAATCCAAAGCGTCTTTACTTTCAGCCTGACATTCTAATTGCTCTCGCGCCTGCAGACAGCATCTATCGATATCATCAAAAGCAGTAGAATTACCACTCCATTCTATCATGCAGACCGGCTCTTCTTTATCCAAGGCATACTGGGCTTGCCCTAAAGTAGGAAGTTCCATTCCTAACAACATAGCTAGTAAAAGCACCGAAAGTAAACCTAGAGAAACATTGATGATAAATAAAGTCCTCTCTGAAGCCATAAGCTCATGAAAGAAAAAAGATATATAAATATATCCTCATTAAAAGGATAATATGCGAAAAACAATCCACAAATTGATCAATGAATTCTTCCGAGATGTTACTGCTATCGGCGGATTGGCTGCTTCTGTGCTGTTAACACTCTTATTCATCTCCTCGCCATTACTTATTCCCCTCATTGCCGGTTCCGTTATCACTGCAGCGATAGTAGTCTTAATCCGTATCTTCTACTTCAAAAACCGGCCGAAGAAAGAGACCTACACTAATTTCTGGGAAAGAATTGATGCCTCATCATTCCCTAGCTTACATACCGCTAGAATCGTCTTTTTAGCCATGCTTTTCAGTATCCACTTTGCAAATCAATATTTGGCTATTCTTTGTATTATAACTGCGGTCTTAGTCTCCTACTCCAGGATCTATCTCCAGAAACATGATTGGATAGATATCCTTGCAGGGATTGTAGTGGGAGTAGGGACATATTTTATCGTCGCTGAAATCATATTATTCTAAGAGGAAAAATGGAAAAAAACTTTCTCATCAAAGACACCATTCATTGCGGAAAAGGAGTTTTCAGCCGAAAATCATTCCTAAAAGACCAGATTCTTTTTGTCTTCGGGAAAAAAGTAGTTCCTTGGACTAAAGCCAATCATCGCAGTGTTCAATTAGGAAAGAACAAATGGCTCAATCCTGACCAGGAAGACATAGGATATTATCTAAATCATTCCTGCGATCCCAATGCTAGATTTAAGAGACCTAACTTCATTGCTGCTTTAAGATCGATCCAAGCTGATGAGGAAATAACTCTCGATTATGCTACCCTCATCAATATCCCAAAATGGGATATGCCTTGTTGTTGTGGACAGAAAAACTGCCGTAAGATCATAAAAAGCTACTGCAAATCTCCAAAGATGATTCAGAAGAAGTATAAGGATATTGTTTCTTTTAGGGAATAAGAGATATTTTTATAAGTTCATTAATCTTAATTTAATATAAAGTGATAACTAAGCAAAGAAAAGGGATTATTTTCATCACTTTATCCGCTCTTATGTTTGGCACTTACGGTATGTGGTCTAGATTAATTGGAAATTCTTTTGGAGCATTTTATCAGGGATGGACCAGAGCTTTCATTATCTCCATTGTCCTATTGCCTATCCTTCTCTGGAATAAACAGATCATTTCCATCCCCAGGAAAGATTGGGGTTGGCTTTCTTTGTTCTTATTCTTCACCTCACTTACACAAGCTCCGGTATTTTATGCCTTCAATCACATGGATATCGGATCAGCAACATTGCTGTTTTTCGTAAGCATGTTATTAACCATGTATATGGTAGGAATTTTATTTTTAGGAGAAAAGCTCACCAAAATAAAAGCACTTTCATTTCTCTTAGCAAGTGTAGGTATGTATGTCATATTTTCATTCTCATTAGTATTCTTTTCCTTGCTTGCAGCATTATTAGCGATTGTAAATGGGATAGCCAGCGGAGGAGAAGTTTCCTTTTCTAAAAAACTTTCTGGAAACTATTCTCCACTCTATATTTGTTGGCTAAGCTGGGTCATTATATTAATCACAAATACCTTTATCTCTTTGCTCATTGGAGAAATTCAGCACTCGCCTTCTTTCAGCATAGTGTGGCTCTATCAGATTGGATACACCACGGTAAGCCTTCTTGGTTTTTGGTTAATAATTAAAGGCCTCAAATATACTGAAGCAAGTACCGGAGGGTTGATCGGACTTTTCGAAATAGTGATTAGCATCCTTCTCGGCGTGATTATCTTCAAGGAGAAATTGAACATTAAAATAGTATTCGGAGCGATCTTCATTATTGTTGCAGCAGCCTTGCCACACATCTACAACTTATTTCAAAAAACAAAACAGCACTCTAGAAGAGCTTAATCAGAGACACGCCTATTTCTTCCTAACCTTCATAAAATCACCCAAGGTAAATCCATCCGCGCGCGCAGGCTTATCTCTCTCAAAAGATTGCTCCACTTCTTCTTCAACTAAAGAGACGCTCAATATTTTCTCTAACCTTCGTGCTACCTCAACTGAAGGCTGCATCTTGCCCTGTTCCCACTTAGCGACAATGCTTTCCTTCTCCTGTAAGAATCTGGCAAAATCTTCCTGGCTCAAGCCTTGCTTTTCTCTGGCCTGGCGCAGCAAAGACGCATAATTTACGGCCACTCTGAATGGCTGCTCCTGATGTATCTTTTTCTGTGGAATACGGATTACATCGGCTTTCCTTTTAACAATGCCAAACTGAGCGCAATTCTGACATACGGTCATCTCTACTCCTTCCACATCAGCAGTAAGCAAACTTCCTTGCTTTCCACACATATCGCAGGATGTCATATTAATGGTTAGAGAATGTTGCCCTTTTAAAATTTTCTAAATCATAAAGAGAAGTTTGCATAATTCATCTTTTTGGGGCAAACTTCTCTAAGAGACTTTGCAATAGGCGTGATTTTTGGCGTTTTTAGTTATTCAATTTGCCAAAATCACTATTTTGCAAAGTTCTCTAAACTCTCTTTCATAACCGCAGCCGAAGGCGAGGACAAGTCACTACGTTCTATTCCGTAGGAATGCTCCGAATGCTAATGAGGTTGGTGCCTTTCCTAACGGAAAGATTTGGAATCCAGTCTTAGGATTCCATAAGCTATTTAAAAAGAAATTACTGCAAAAACGTCTATGGCCAGAGTCAAAATCAGGGAATTTGATGCAAAGAAACTGCTTCTGGAAAATCTTAAGCAAGAATACAAGGCGGCGCTCATAGATTCTAACACCAGCTTAGATACTCTTCCACTACAACATCCCTGGCTCTTACAAGAAAAACTAATCATCAAGCCAGACCAATTATTTGGAAAAAGAGGAAAATTAGGGCTGGTTTTATTGAATGGAGATTTTAGTCAGATAAAAGAATATCTCAAAGAACATCTGAACAAAGAGATCACTATCGGAAAAGCGACGGATAAGCTTACTCACTTCCTGATTGAACCATTCATAGAACATGAAAAAGAATATTATCTTTCCATCACTTCAGAGCGAGATTATGATATCATCCATTTCTCCGAAGCAGGTGGTATTGATATAGAAGAAAACTGGAATAAAGTTACAAAAATAGAAGTGCAGACTTTAGAAGAATTAAATGTAGAAAGTATAAACACTACTGAAGAAATAAAACAATTCATCCAGAAAGTCTTCCATCTTTACAAAAAATTCCATTTCTGCTATCTTGAATTCAATCCATTTACGCTAGACAAAAATAACAGCGTCGCCCTGATTGACACCGTCGCCCAAGTAGACAGCTGTGGTATAACTCTGCCATTCCCAAAAACATTCGGCAGAAAATCACATCCTGAAGAAGAACATATCGCTGCCCTGGACAAGGAAAGCGGAGCATCGTTAAAACTCACTATCCTCAATCCAAAAGGAAGAATCTGGAACATTCTTTCCGGAGGTGGAGCAAGCCTTATTTATCTTGATGCTATCGCTAATATGGGAAAACAAGAGGAAATAGCCAACTACGGTGAATATTCCGGAAATCCAACTACTGAAGAGACCTACCAATATACTAAAACAATTCTCGGACTGATAACTAAAGAGCACCATCAACAAGGAAAAGTGCTCATCATCGGCGGGGCGATCGCTAATTTCACTGACGTAGAAAAAACCTTCACTGGAATCATCAAAGCATTGAAAGACCACCAATCACAACTTCAGCAAGGAAAAATATCCATCTTTGTCCGGCGTGGAGGACCTAACTACGAAAAAGGGCTTCAACTGATGGAACAGACTGGAAAGGAGCTTAACCTTCCAATCACTGTCCATGGACCAGAAACACCTATGACCACAATTGTAGAAAAGGCATCGGAGACATTATCATGATCAGTAACTTCAAATTCACCACAGAAACAACCGCTATTTTCTACAACCTTAAAGCATTACCGATTCAACAGATGTTAGACTTTGATTTTCTCTGCAATAGAAAATCAAGCGTTTCTGCCATTGTCCATCCTGGTAAAAAAGGATTTCATAAAGCATTTTTTGGACGGAAAGAGATTCTCATTCCAGTCTATGACTCATTAAACGAAGCTACAGAGAAACATCCGCAATCGGAAGTACTCATCAACTTTGCTTCCCACAGATCAGCATATCCCGCTGCAAAAGAAGCTCTGGAACTTCCTACACTCAAAACTATTGTTATCGTCGCCGAAGGAATCCCTGAACGACATACCAAGGAATTAATCGCGATTGCAAAACAGAACAACAAACTCATCATCGGACCTTCTACCGTCGGTGGAATTGCGGCTGGATCATTTAGAATTGCCGGGTATGCCGGAGGAAAAATAGAAAATATCATCCGAGCTAAATTATATCGTCCTGGAAGCGTCGGCTTGGTTTCTAAATCTGGCGGCATGATGAATGAATTATTTAATATTGTTGCTCGGACTACTGATGGGGTAAAAGAAGGGATCGCTATTGGTGGAGATCTCTTTCCTGGATCGACTTTACTTGATCATCTCCTGCGCTTCGAAGCAGATCCAGACATTAAACTTCTGATTGCTCTCGGAGAATTAGGCGGAAAACAAGAATATGAGATCATCAAAGCCAAGCAAGAAGGAAAAATAACCAAGCCATTAGTGATGTGGGTACCAGGAACTTGCGCTGGTATTTTTCCTTGGGAAGTGCAGTTCGGTCATGCCGGCGCCAAGGCCGGAAAAGAAGAAGAGTCTGCGCAATCCAAAAACAAAGCCTTGTGCGAAGCTGGAATCATTGTCCCAGAATCTTTTGAACATTTAGAGAACACCATTCAACAAACCTTTAAAACCATGACCGAGACGCCTAAACATATGTCTCAAAATGAATCTCCTCTTCGTCAAGTACCATTAGACCATGCTGAAGCAGTAAAACAAGGAATAGTAAGAAAAGCGACTAATATCACTTCCACTATTTCTTCTGACTTAGGAGAAGAACCTACTTACGGAGCAATTCCCATCAGCAAAATTATTGAAGATGATTATTCAATGGGAAAACTTCTTGCCTTGCTTTGGTTCAAGAAAAAGCTTCCGACATATTTCACCCAATTCTTAGAAAAATGCATCTTGCTCACCGCAGATCATGGTCCGGCAGTTTCCGGAGCGCACAATGCCATTGTCGCATCCAGAGCCGGAAAAGATGTGATCTCTTCCTTATGTAGCGGTTTATTGACTATCGGCCCTCGATTTGGCGGAGCGATTGACGATGCCTGCCGCTATTTCAAAGAAGCTGTTGACAAAAACACCATTCCGACAGTATTCATTGAAGAGATGAAACGTCAAGGAATTCCCATTCCTGGCATAGGGCATCGAATCAAATCAATCCGCAATCCCGATAAGAGAGTAGAATTACTTAAAGAATTTGCCAAACAAAACTTTCCTGCTACAAAGCATCTTGACTACGCACTTCAGATAGAAAAAATAACTACTAAGAAAGCAGAAAATTTAATTCTCAATGTGGACGGCTGTATGGCTGCCTTATTTTTAGATGCACTTGAATCATCACAGCAATTCAATCCGGAAGAGATCAAAGAGATTATTGAGATAGGTTACATGAACGGTTTATTCGCCTTATCCAGAAGCATCGGCATCATCGGGCATATCCTAGATCAGAAACGATTGAAAGAAGGCTTATATCGACATCCTACAGAGGATATATTATATTTGAATGAAGAGAAAAATTGGTGAACTGACTAAGATTCCGGCACATTACAATAAAACTTATAAACCAACCCTAGTTCTGAACCAGTTATAGGTGGTTTATTCGTGACAGAACAGCATTCTAAACCAGAACATACTGAAAATACCGAAGAGGAAGTTATAGATTTCTCTAAACTAAAACATAAAATAAAAGGATTATTTAATAAAAAGAAAACTGAGCATCATCAATCCTCATCTCATCCTAGTTATTCTAAACAAAAATCTGATGATTCTCTCTCTATTGATATCAATCAAGTCAAAAGTGCAGCTAAGAAACACGCCAAATGGCTTATCCCGGTTGTCTGTATTCTCTTTGCCGTATTTGTTTCTGTCTACTTACGGACCATGCCCCAGCGCATGCCTATCGCTGATGATTGGGCAAAAAATACTGTTGACAATTATTACCAGGGGATTATCAAGCAGCAGATAGATCAACAATATCCGTATCTGCCTGAACAGAACAAGCAATCACTCATAGACAAAGAATGGAAGAATTTCCAGAACCAGAATAAAGAGAATATAATTGCACAAACCGAGACTATTTCAAAGCAATATCGAGAACAATTTAAAGATGAAGAAGGAACACTTTACCTTCTTGGCATCGATCCTTATTATTTCTACAGGCAGGTTTATTACGTCCTTGAGAACGGTTTTCCTGGAACAGGCTACTTTGAAGATGGAACTGCAAAAGGAATTATAAAAGACGACTACCGGCTTGCTCCTATAGGGGGAGCATCACAATGGAGCTTTCACAACTGGTTTGGTGCAGCCTGGCATAAATTCCTCAATTTATTTGGAGATTTTCCACTCATGTACACTTTTTTCTTTGTGGGGGTTCTCTTTTCCGGGCTAACTGTCATACCTGGTTTTTTCATAGGTAAGAAACTTACTAAAAACAATGTTGGTGGATTTTTCACCGCTTTTTTGCTTGCCGTCACTTCATTTTTCGTTGCTAGGACCACTGGAGAAAGTTCAGACACTGATGTTTACACGGTTTTCTTTCCGGTCCTCATTACCTGGTTATTTTTAGAAGCCCTTGACGCAAAAGAGCTCAAATGGAAATTAGTATGGATTTCTCTGGCTGGTTTTTCCACCGGATTATTTGCTTTTGCCTGGAGCGGATGGTGGCCTATTGCCATATTTTTACTAGCAACTCTCATCTTTCAAATAGTCTACACTTTAGCTCTGCAGTGGAAAAATATGAAGATAGCAGTAAAATCAAAAGAGATTAAAGAATCTGCTCTTCTTGTTGGGATTTATGTCTTAATCTTAACCTTATTTGTAAGCCTTTTTACCACTTTTAATGATGTTTTAAGAATTGTATTTGGACCATCCAAATTTCTCACTTTAAAAACAGTAGTCACATTTTGGCCCAACATCCGCACTACTGTTGCTGAACTTAATGTAGTTTCCTTTGATAATGTCATAGCTACTTTAGGTGGAAAATTACTGATGACCTTAGCCTTAGTCGGAATCCTCATTTTATTGTTCAAAAAAAACGCTCACGGAAAAAGAGAACCGCATCTTGGCTTCTTGATTGCCTTATGGTTAGGAGCATCACTTTTTTCAACTAGCAAAGGAGTCAGGTTTATTTTACAAGCAACGCCCGTCTTTGCCATCGCTGTAGGTGCAGGTATGGGTCTTCTCTGGCATTATACTTCACAATGGATCAATAAAGAACTCAAAATTAATAAGGACATCACCCAGATAATGATATTTTTGCTATTATCTCTTTTATTAATCAGCCCAGCCAAGGCTGGCTATAGTCAAGCATTTAATTCTGCACCTAGCATGAATGATGCTTGGTATAATACCCTCACTAAAATAAAAAACGAAGCACCTCAAAATATAATCATAACCTCTTGGTGGGATTTTGGGCACTGGTTTAGAGCAGTTGCCGATCGACCGGTTACTTTTGATGGAGGAACCCAGACTCCATGGGGAGCATATTGGGTCGGAAAATCCTTGCTGGTGACTGACGAAAAAGCTACTGTGGGCATTGTACGTATGTTAAACTGCGGGCAAAATGCTGCGTTTGACAAACTAGATAAAATCATAAACGATACGCCTAAATCTATTGATATACTCAATGAGATAGTTACTCTTGACAAAAACAATGCAATTCAAAAATTAAAACAAGCAGGATTAACTGACGAAGAAGCAGTTGCAGTAGTAAATTACACTCATTGCGATAATCCTCCTGAAGATTTCTATATCACTTCAGAAGATATGGTTGGAAAAGCAGGAGTCTGGGGCCACTTTGGCAGTTGGGATTTCACCAGGGCAGTTATGTATCAAGAGACGAAAAAAATGTCAGGAAAAGAGGCAATCTCTTACCTTATCAAGAATTTTAATCTAAGCTCTGAAGAGGCAGAAAAGTTGCACGCTGAGATAAAATCTACTGAAGCAGATCGTTGGATTGCCCCCTGGCCAGGTTATATCACTGGAGCGCAAGGATGTGAAAAAGTCCAGGAAAATAAACTTCGTTGTACTGGTTCAGTTCAAGGAAAAAAATTTATCATAAATATTGATCTTACCGATTACTCAGCTAAATTTGAAAGTGAAGGGGAAGTATATCCTAACTCTATCGTTTATGCTACCCAGAAAGAGATAGTAGAAAAAAAATTTTCGGGGACTACCTCCGGATTTTCTATTATTTTAGTTCCGACTGGCAACGATTATGCAATAATTGCTGCCGATCCTTTACAGGGCAACAGTATGTTTACTAAGCTTTATTTCTTACAAGGGCACAGCCTAAAATGTTTCAGCAAGTTTGACGAAGTGCAGAACATCAACGGCGGAAGGATCATCACCTGGAAAATGGATTACAACTGTATGCAGAAGAATAATGCCTTCTTTGCGGAAGCATCCTAAATAACCTCTTCTTCCACAATTTTTATAAGGACATTCTAAATAAGTCAGACATGATTAATGAAGTGGTTATTATTCCTGCATTTAATGAAGGAAAGACCATTTTTGAAGTTATTACCAAAACTAAACCATTTGCCAAAAATATAGTTGTTGTCGATGATGGTTCGTATGATAACACCACTACAGAAGCTGCCAGAGCTGGAGCAAAAGTGGTAAAACATAAAGTAAATCTTGGAAAAGGAGCAGCATTGAAAACTGGCTGCGATTATGTCCTTAAACAAGGGGCAGAAAAAATTATTACCATGGATGCAGATGGCCAGCACAATCCAAAAGAGATCCCTTCCTTTATCTCGGCCTTAGATCAGCATGAGATTGCTTTCGGCAGCAGGAAAGCTCCGAAATCCATGCCAGCAGTATTAAAATTTGGTAACAAAGCCATTACAAAAATCCTACAAACACTCTACGGAGTTACGGTAGAGGACAGCCAGTGTGGTTATCGAAGTTTCAAGACAAAAGTCTATCCACAGATACGCTGGGATGCCGCAGACTATTATGTAGAGACAGAGATGGCTATCCGAGCCGGTAAAAAAAAATTGAAACACACAACTATACCTATCGAAACCATTTATGCAGACAAGTATAAAGGAACAACTGTCTTTGACGGAGTAGGGATTGTCGTAAAAATGATTGGGTGGAAAATATGGCGTTAAGCACCATTTTTTGGATTCAGTTATTAGGAATAATTTTTGGTCTAGGAATGATGTATTTTACCTTTGTGAAGTATAAAAAAAAAGAGTTGAGCAAGACTGAATTTTTAATTTGGTTTGGGGGATGGATACTCCTTGCCATGGTAGCTATTAAGCCGTCTGCTCTTGATTTCATTTCCGGACATCTGAAATTTTACCGCCGCCTTGATTTTTTTGTAGTGGTGGGATTCTTCGTGTTATTAGGACTAGGATTTTTCAATTATAGCACTGTTAAAAAACTAGAAAAAAAATTGGAGATATATGTAAGAAAAGAAGCTATTGAAGAAGCTAACCTTCAGATCACTAAAGAATCAAATAAGTAAAAAATATCTAAAATGAAAATTCTTCTTGTCTGTGAAAATTATTATCCGCACTATGGCGGGGCAGAAGTTCTGTTCAAAAACTTAGCTGAAGGCTTGGTTAAAAGAGGGAACCATGTAGCAGTCATTACCACTAAATTGCCAGGAACGAAAAGCAGAGAAGAAATCAACGGTGTTAAAGTATATAGAATTAACTGCTTCAACAGCCGTTACTTTTTTTCTTTTTTGTCCATCCCTAAAGTTTTGAAGTTAGCCCAGAGAGCAGATCTCATTCAGACCACCACCTTTAACGGAGCGCCTCCAGCTTGGCTGGCCGCAAAGATAACCCAAAAACCAGTAGTTCTTACTGTCCATGAGATATGGGTAGGAAAATGGAAAGTAGTGACTGGCTTTTCAGGAATAAAAGCGACCCTACATGATTTATTAGAGAGAATGCTGTATCTCCCTCCATTCGATAAATACGTCTGTGTTTCCCATGCTACCAAAAAAGACCTCCTCAAACAGGGGGTCCCATCGGAAAAAGCAGTTACGATTTACAACGGATTGGATTATGATTTTTGGAATCCAAAAAACTTCAGCCAGAGTAAAGCGCAAAAACTACGTCAAGAACTGGGCTTGGAGAAGAGATTCGTCTGCCTATCTTGGGGAAGGCCGGGGGAGTCAAAGGGCTTTCAATACCTGATAAAAGCAGCCCCTTTCATCAAGAAAAAAATTCCTAATGTTGCCATCCTTCTTATGCTTGGCTCTCCTGAAAAATACAAAAAGAATTATCATCATCTTAAAATATTAGCAAGTATGTATCCGGACATAGTAAAAATAATTCCCTCTCTCCCTTATCAGGAACTTGGAACAATGATAAGGGCTGCTGATTGCGTGGTCATACCATCGCTTTCCGAAGGGTTTGGGTATAATGCTCTGGAAGCAAATTCAATAGGTACACCTTTATTAGCTAGTGATGCTGGCTCTCTGCCGGAAGTGGTATCTGGAAAACACCTATTTTTTAAGACTAAAGATGTTAAAGACCTTGTAGAAAAAGTTACTTTGGTTGTCAAAGGAGAGTATAATAATACTGCTCTAAAAAAATTCAATTGGGATACTTGTATAGAATCATATTCAAAAGTTTATTCTCAGTTACGGAAAAACTGGAGTTTAAAGTAAATTGTGAGGTATTTTACATTTTTATTTTGACCTGCAATGTCCAATATAGTCCTTCCAAGAGGTCTCGATAATAATAGAAACATTTTCTTGGGAATTATGTTCTGTATTGATAATAGTAGCATTATTATTTTTTGCTGCTGCTAAATATCTACGCCTTTGTCCCTCCAATTTTTCCCGAGGTTGAACTACTCTTATGGATTTTCCAGCTTTATCTCGCTTCATAACTGCATCTACGGTAGCATCGAGAAGGAAAAGTTTATCCGGTTTAGGAATCGGAAGCACTTTCAACATTTTGCTTCTCGCAGAATAAGGATACTGGCCGTATAAATCATAAAAATAACGATCACATATCACTAACTCATTCCTTCTCAAGTGAGGATAGATATCTTTCACATAGCGCGCTAATAATTTAAAATAAACGAACAAAAAAAGAGATTCCTGGAATGGATCAAACAATTTTATTTTTTCTTCGCTGACTTTATCAAATAATTTTTTCCCTTCATTTTTGGAGGAAGGTATAATAAAGACTTTGCCTAAAATAGATTGCTTCCATCCAAAATAATATCCATACTGTCCGGCAACAAATCCAGTTAAAGGGGTGCATGCTTGTAGCAGAGCCTCTTTAGTAGTGCTTTTCCCAGCACCGTTCATGCCGATTAAACAAAGTAAATATCCTTTCCTTTTTAGTGAGATCTTTCTTGCCGCTGCACCCAAGACTTTCTTCAGCAAGGTAAAAATAAGCAGTGGTTCCTTTAGTAATCTGCCGCCATATGCCCCGGTTATTAGTCTAGAATTAATAGAAAAATTAGGAAGGAAATGATAAAATGATTTTTTCCAGCCGAACTGTACCAGCTGCCAATCGATATAATTCCAATCTTTCGCTTCTTGTTTATATTTTTCCAACAATGTCCTATGATAATCTGTAACCTTAAAATTCTCAAACAGAGCATGTGCACTATGAATCAACAATGAATCTTCTGGAGAAGGCAGTCTTTTATTTGCACGTTCAAATATATTTTCTTTATCTAGAACAATGATTCCATGCCAGGCCACCTCTCGATGCAGATGTACTGCAGAGAGATTTTTTCCATCAAAAAGAATATACATTTTTTTGTACTTCTCCGTCTGCTCATTCAGGTATAATAGGTATCCTTGCTGTTCTAGAATCTGGGAAGAGTTATAGTAGTCATCAATAGTTCTCAAGAGAACATCTAAATTTTTATTTTTTCCTTGGAGTATGTGTTCGCATTTGAAGAGAAGGTACCCTAAATCTGAATCATTAAATAGAGTAAGTATTCTCTTAAGCTCTGAAGGAATTGTGGTTATATTTGTCATGGTAAAGAGTTATAAATTTCTCGATGCTTTTTAATAAATCTTTCTTGAGAGAAATATTTTTCTGCAGTTTTACGACAATTTTGTTGATATCTCGAGTAATTCTCTTTAATCTCTTCAATTGCCCTAAGTAAATCTTTTTGAGTGGGTTCAAAGACTACCCCACATTTTTCTTTGCGAATGATATCAGCAATACCGGTCTTGGAAGAAACCAACACTGGCTTTCCAGCTGCTAAACTTTCTATGGCCGAGGTGGGCATAGTTTTAAGATTTTCATCTAATTGAAGATAAGGAATAATGGTGCAATGAACTTGAGCATACTGAAAGTTCATATCAGTATGAATTTTATTTTCTATCTCAATATTTCTGAATCTCTTATCTCTAGTTTTTTTCCTGAATAAGGTATATTCTCCGCCCCTCCACAGAAATTTAATTTTGGTATCTTGCAAAAAATAATCTGCTTCTAATAGTAAGTAAATCCCTCGTTCATTAAGATACTTCACCTTTCCTGGACAGCTAGCATTTAAGATAGTAAATTTCTTAGTAGAAGGCTCTTGATAAGAAAAATCCATTAGTTCTACAGGAGGATATAGGACTATAATCTGTTGTTCCTTAATTCCTGCTTTTAGAAGTTCACTTTTTTGTAGTTCTGACTGAACGATAATCATTTTTACTTTTTTAAGATACCCTATTTTCTCCCTAATTCTTTCTCTCATAACAAAATTAGCAGAGGTAATAATCATTTTGTTATTACTGAAAAATGGCAGATAAGGTCTATCACATAATGAAGTATAGAGATGAATAATCTTGTTTCTAGAGAAAAATAACAAAGGTATTATCCCAAATACATAATAAAAAAAGTGATATGAAAACAAACGAGAGCTAAATCTAAACCTGCCATAACCATCTAAGTGTAAATCATGAATACTTCCCTTAAAATGTTTTGCTAGTAAATATGCTTCCTTTGAAGTAGCTTCCAAATGCGGCCTGAACCGCTGGGTAAGATAAAGGATTGATTTCATCTTTAATCTTTTTTCCGCAAAGTAAGATATTGTATCAACAGAGTTCCAACCCAAAATAAGTTTCCGATCACTGCAAAAAAAATCAATGCCCATAAAGGTTTATTCATAAAAACAAACAGCGGGACTAAAACATAAAATAAAACAGAACCATATATATGACGCAAAAAATTAAATTTATTACCTTTACCCATTTTTATTGGTTCTGATGAATTAACTATTTCTAGCTTATAATAATACACTAACAAATATTGCATAGGGTAGGCAATAGCAGTAAATGCCCCAACTAAATAGGCCAGAGGTGTTCCTATTCCTATAGCTAAAGAGAATATGATTAGCTCAGGGCTTAAGAAATCAGTTACCCCATCAAGCCATTTTCCTAAAGAACTGCCTAATCCTTTTATTCTGGCAACTTCCCCGTCTACTTGATCAAATATCTGACGTAGAAAAATAAATAAGCCTCCAATTATTAAACTGAGATGATCTCCACGCAGAAAAAAAAAACACCCCATCAAAGAAAGCAAAAAGCCGAACAAAGTAATTTGATTAGGAACTAGAGGTGTATAAAGAATAATGAATTTAGATATGGGGAATGACAGCCAGCGTAACATTCGATCTGTTAATTCAGCATTTTCTTTTTTTGCTCTTTGAAAATCATATTTTTCTTCAGTCATGGTTTAAATTCCAACATTTACTTTCCGCCAGGTATCAGATTAATGATGTCTTTAATAGGCATGCAAAATTGATCTGTCTCATGCGCTCTCTCATACAAAAGTATGGTCTCCGCAGCTTTGCTCATAGCTGGATAAGCGCTTCTCAGCAACTGATTGGCATAAATAACCACATTTACACCTCTTTCTTTTAATTCAGTTTCCGAAACATGGCTGAAAGTTGAGGGAACTACTATTAAAGGAACTTTCTTCTCAAATGTGGAATATCTTCTACAAAACGAAAAAACTTCTGCAGGATCTTTCTCCTTACTGTGAATCATAATACCATCAGCGCCAGCTTGAATGTACGCGTTCGCTCTAATTAACGCATCTTCTAATCCAGCACCTAAGATTAAACTCTCGATTCTAGCTATAATCATAAAATCTTCAGTAACTTGAGCTTTCTTCCCCATAGAAATTTTATAACCGAAATTCTTAATCGAATCCTGCTCTTGTATCACTTCGGTTCCAAACAATGAATTCTTCTTTAGACCTATCTTATCTTCAATGATTACGGCAGAAACACCAAACCGCTCCAAAGTCTTTACTAAAAATACAAAATGTTCAGGAATGCCTCCAGTATCGCCATCAACAATAATCGGTTTTGTAGTTGCTTCAATTATATGGTTTAACGTATCCAATCTCGCCACTAACTCTATGTCCGGTTTTCCTTTCGCAGCAGAATCAGTTAAGCTACTCACCCAGATACCATCGAACTCTTGTGCCTTCTCATTCTTGATTAATCGAGTATTTTCCACAATTAAGGCGCTAATGCCATTGTGAGCTTCTAAAAAACGAACTATCCCTTTTGCCTCGAGTAAACGGCGTAATTTTTTCATTCTTACTTCCGGAGTAATTCCTATGTCCTTGAGATACTTATGTAATTTTGTAGAAGAAATTCCTTCAGTATAGGTAATCTCTACTATCTGTCCTCCCCATTCCTTAAGCGTTTCAATTACTCTTTCCCTGATTTGCCTTTGTATTCCAGTTTTCCAATCATCTCCATGTACAACATAGTCCGGTTTGTATTTCAATAAATTTTGAACATAATCCATAGTCTCTTGAGTAACAACTTCTGAAACTCCTTTTATATTTTCAATGACTAATTTTCGTTGTTCATAGGTTAAAGCAGGTAACCGCTTATAACTGGCAATCGCTTTGTCGGTGAGAAGACCCACTATCACTTTTCCTAGTTTTGCTGCTTCCTGAATAATATTGATATGACCATGGTGAATTAAATCGACACTCATCCCTACATATACCAACTTTTCTCTTCCAGAATCCATGGACAAGATAGATTATGTCAGTTTAAAAAGATATTGATACAAGGTTCTAGTTGAGGTTCTAGTCGACTATCTTCCTTAGATACCCCAAACGCTTTGTAAAATGTATAAAACTAGGTGGTGGGTTCTGTCCGAGTTCATCAAGCCAAAAATAGTGATTAGAAAACAGTCTTTGTACTATAGGGATATGGGCATCTTGTGAAAAGAAAAAACCTTTATGAACTAAGTTTGGCCACATATTTTTCAAAACAATTTTAGTAGATGATTCTAGATCAACATCGCAAAACACAGTTATAACTTCTTCTTTGAAAGAAGGCATTGTTTTATCAAACCAGCCCTTCACAAAATAACATACCTCAATTTCACCAAATTTCTCTACATTACGTCTTACTTCGTCTAAACTACCAGAAAACTCACCTTTGTTATATGGGCAAATCCCCCCCAAAGTAGTATGCGCCACCGGTTCATTATTTTCAGGTAAACCTTCAAAAGAATCAAAAACATATAATTTTCTGTTGCACATCTTTGCAATGATACTTAATTTTGCTGTTCCACCACCTTTAAATGCTCCTGCCTCGATAATATGGCCTTTAACGGAAGGAAATTTAAGTATTTCGAATGCAGGAATTAAATACTCTTCAAATGAATGAGCACAGTTAAGATGTTTGTCAATCTTAAAAAAGCGTCGCAAAATAGTTGACCTCCTCCCAGACTTAAAAGTCTGGGATTCCTAGAAAGAAAACTTTGGCGTGATGTGCCTCGATGTATTTCTTCGCAGTCTCAAGCGTAATATGCCCAACACTGCCCATGAATTTTC
>Ga0080064_1002086_pt1 | contig 36021 bp, 33 predicted proteins | sample Subgrocontami54m_FD_69260 | JGI IMG/M metagenome (GOLD analysis project Ga0080064, IMG submission 69260) | Subsurface groundwater microbial communities from S. Glens Falls, New York, USA - GMW46 contaminated, 5.4 m (SPADES assembly) (version 2) ...
ATGGCGAGGGATTTGGCGCTTCGGTGAGTTGTTGAGGGAATTTCAGGCACACGAAAACGGCAAGTTAGGACGGAAAAAAGAAATTGGGGGGCGGCTCCCCATTTCTCAGCGGCCTTCCACCTTTGCTCCCGTTCTCATGCGCCCGAAAGTCCCGCAACAGTTCGCCGAATGGCCATTGCCCGGACCGTAGGCGCGATAGAATCTCTCTAAATCCATTCCGGGTGGGGTGTTAGAGGGATCGAACGTTATTTTGTAGTCATTGAAAAACCCACTCCGGCCTAGAATCCCGGCCACTGAAAGATGCTCGGAGAACCCAGCCATGATCTCCGTCATCCCGGACATAAAGCAAAGTTTGACCTTATGGAAGTACATCTTTCCGACGGCGCCGCCTATAACCCCACCGAGTGCCTCTTCGATGCCATCCGTTATCTTGATACCGATGTGCCTTCCGATGTCAGCGTGAAAAAGACACCAGGGAGAACCTGAATCAACGACGGCCTCGAAGCGGTTCGACCGGGCGTGTTTATACATCACATTAATGTTGAGGATTGGTGTCCACGTGCAGTTCTGCTCTGGAAAGATCGGGGTTGGATTTTTGAGCGGGAAGACTTTGTAGGCTACATGCACAACACAAGATCATTCCATTCTTCGGGTGTTCTAATAAGCAATGGATCTTCTTCGCCGTTGCTTAGGGCCTCTTCAACTGCTTCCGTATAGGTTCCGCCTCGGCCAACGACCTTCGATTCGTCTTCAGAAAGGGCGATCCAACTGTTCGGTCGCGCCTCTAAAAGAATTTGCGTGCGTTCTTCTGGACTCATGCGAACCACTTCCTCCTACAATACTAGACGCGGCGAAGCGCCATTTCGAATCAGGGAACCACCTAACTTGTTCAATGAAAACTCTACTAGGTTTTCTTACCCTGGCCTTTCGTGCGTATAATGTTCAGGGCATTAAGTATACCACCCACCGGCAACCGTCACAACAATTGAAGCCCGGTGTCAGCGCAAAATGATAATGTCCTATTTGCGCAAAGTAGAAATGTCCTATTGACGAGGTCAGGCTGGGGAGGTGGAAACCGGACCCCTACTGATGACGCAACAGGACCGCGACCGGCTGGTCGCCTTGAAGAAAGCCAAGAAGAAGCTGATCACGCAGCGCCAGGCGGCCGAAGAGCTCGGGCAAACCGAACGCCACATCCGGCGGCTGCTGGTGAAACTAGGCAAACAAGGGGATGGGGCGGTCGTGGATGCGCGTAGGGGCCGGCCTTCCAACCGCAAGTTGGACGACAAGGTGAAGACCAAGGCACTGAGGATGCTGAAGCAAGAGATGTATCGGGGCTTCGGCCCCACGCTGGCCAGCGAGTATCTGGCCCAGCAACGCCAGATCACGGTCAGCCGCGAGACGGTGCGGGCGTGGATGATCCAAGCCGGGCTGTGGCGCCCCAAGCAACAACGAGTGAAGCAGATTCACGTGTGGCGCGAGCGGCGGGACCGGTGGGGCGAGTTGGTGCAATGGGACACCAGCGAGCACGAATGGTTGGAGGGCCGCGGCGAAAAGCTCTACCTGATCAGCATGATCGACGATGCCACCAGCCGCATCCATTCCCGCTTTGTCCTGCACGACTCGACGGCGGAAAACATGCGCTTGCTGTGGAGCTATGTGGAACTGCATGGGCGTCCGCTGAGCTTTTACACCGACAAAGCGGGCCTGTTCCAAACCGCGCCCAAGATCGCCCGCGACCAGAAAGAACTGCCGCGCGACGAACGCGAGCCGCTGCCGCTCACGCAGATCGGACGCGCGCTAGCGGAGTTGGGCATCGTCTGGATTGGGGCGCACTCGCCGCAGGCCAAGGGACGTGTCGAACGCAGTTTTCAGACGGCGCAGGATCGTCTGGTGAAAGGCTTGCGCGTGGCTGGGGCCAAGACGCTGGATCAAGCCAATACGTATCTGGAAACCGAGTTCATTCCTTGGTGGAACCGCACCCTGATCCTCGCTCCCGCCCGTGCCGACGATGCGCACCGTCCCTTGGACAAGAATCATTGCCTGGCCGCTTCGTTGAGCTATGTGGAAACCCGGCAAGTCAACAATGCCTACACCCTCCAGTTCGACAGCAAGATCTACCAGATTGCCCGCTCCGACATTCGAGCCGGCTTGCGCAAAGCCTCCGTGCGCGTCGAAGTCCGCCTCGACGATTCCATCGCGGTGCGTTTCCGCAACCAGTACCTGTCGGTGACTGAATGCGCCGAGCGCCCCAAGCCGTCACCCTTGCCCAAGAAGCCTGTAGCAGCCGCCAAAACTCCCCGTCGGAAGAGTCAGTGGATGCAAAACTTCCACCTGACCCGGCCAGGCAAAAATTCTTGATCCGCACTTCCCATCGCCACAGGCTGAAGGCTCACTCGGTGGGCCGGGCAACAGCGGCCCGGCCATCGTCGCGTTTACTCTATTCAAAGCCTCCGCTCCAGAGTTTCACCAAAGTAAGCTCGCCCCAAAAAGCAAAACCCTCGGAGGGTACCCCGCAGGGCCCGGTTGACCGAGGGCTTGCCGCCGTTTACTTCGGAGCCAACTCCGTCGCATCGGCTTTGAATCTTCCCCAGGAGCGCGACCTCCCAAAGAATCACTCACACTTTAAACCCAACTTCTCCATCCCGGCCTCAAAACCGGACATTTCTACTTTGCGCGGAATAGGACATTTCTACTTTGCGTTGACAGGGTCCGGCCGAAGAAAGCCAAGGTCTTGGCCCATGCGTCGCAGGCGACGATGGGGCGATATGAAGTGGCGGTGTCGTTGTTGAAAGCGTGGGGGGCACCCTGGTAGACGTGCAACTCGTAACTCTTGCGGTATTGCAGGAGCGCCGTCAACAGCCTGGGAACACCGCCGGTGGTGCCCGCGTCCTGTTCTCCGTATTGACCCAGCAGGGCGGCATTCATGTTCTGTAGCGCGTCGAGCTGGGCGGGAACGGGTCCGTAATAGAATAATAGACCGCCGCCGCGGTGAGGTCAGGGCTGTTAATGGCCAAGTCCAGGCAGTTGCTGCCTCCGGCGCAGAAACCCACCGCGCCCAACCGGTCCCCCTGTACATAGGATTGGTCCTTGAGCGTGAGGATGCAGGAGACCATATCCTGACGGCGCCCTTCGACGGTGGTCCGGTTGTAGGCGGCGCCAGCGGCAACAGGATCCGGGAAGCTGTCGGTGCCGCCCTGGCGGGAGAGCAGATCGACGCCGAGGGCGACGAAACCCGCGCGGGCCACGCGGCGGGTGACGTCCTTGATGTGCTCATTGAGGCCGCGGTTCTCATGGATCACCAACACGGCCGGGCGCGGTAGCGTGACCTTGGGCAGCACAAGGTAGCAGTAGAGAGGGCCGCCTTCGCCGTGCAGCGTGACCGAACCGGGGTTGATGTCGGGCGCATCCTCAGGGACACTCACACCGGCGGGACGGGCCTGGGTTTGCGCCTGCAGCAAGCCAGCCTGTTCTACGGTTGCCGTCGCCGCGGCGACACTGCCGGTATACTTCACCAGCCGCTCGATCAATTCGCGGCGGTTGAAAGCGCCGTCTTGGTGCAGGTGGATCAGGCTTTCAATTGGATCATCGTACATGGATCTAGACTCCTTGTTTGGACGAGTATATCAATTGACGGCGGTCGCAGATGTTAAATTCGCTGCGGCGATCTGAGCGATGTCCAGGAGCCGCGGACCCGGCGCGCCGTTCTGCGTGGAAATGGTGGCCAGAGCATCGCGGAACATTGTGTTGCAGAACGGGCAGGCCGCGCCCACCACACCTGCTCCGGTGGATACCAGTTCCTGCGCGCGCTCGATACTGACTCGCGAGCCGGTCTCCTCCCCCAGGAAGGCAAGCCCTCCACCGGCGCCGCAGCAGAAGGAACGTTCCCTGGCGCGGGGCGGATCAATGACCACGCCGCCCAGCGCCGCCACCTGGCGCGGTTCGTCGTAGATATCGCGGTAGCGGCCGAGATAGCAGGGATCGTGGAAAACCACCTTCTCTCCACTTGTGGAAGCGGGCAGTTTGGCCGTATGGCGGGCCATGAATTCGCTATGGTGCTCGATGGGAGGGGCTTGGCCGTACTCCTTCCAGTCCTCCGATATGGTGCGGACGCAATGTGGGCAGATGGAGAGAAGTTTCTTGACCTTGGCCGACTCGATGTTGCGAAGATTCTCCTCCGCCAGTTGTCCGAACGCCAGATCGTTGCCGAGCCGCCGTGCCGAATCGCCGGAACATTTCTCCTTCTTCAGAACACCATAGGTTACGCCCAGGTGCCGGAGGACCTGTATCAACGACAGAACAATCTCGCGTCCCTGCGGATCATACGAGCCCATACAGCCAAGCCAGAGGCAATACTCCTGGGATCCGTCATAAATGGGAATTTCATTCTTTTGGATGAACTTGTCCCGTTCGAGGGACGAGATGCCGAGCGGGTTGCCATTGCGTTCGAGATTGAGAAAGAGCTTGGTGCCGTAGTCGTCCTCGTACTTGCCCGTATTCACGGCGCCTCTGCGCAGCCCGATGATGATGGGCAGGTGTTCGATCCCGAGCGGACACTGGTATTCGCAGGCGCCACAGGTGGTGCATTGGAACGCCGCTTCCTGGGCTAGGTGCACGCCCAGCAGCGGCTCCTCCGACGCCGGTCCGAACTCATTGAGATAACCGCGCAGGCCAAGGATGATCTGTTTCGGGTTCAGCATCTTGCCTGTATTGCTGGCCGGGCAATGTTCCGTGCAGCGCCCGCACTCCACGCAGGAGAAGGCTTGCAGGGCGGCGAGTTGGGTGACGTCCTTGCCAGTATCGAGCCCGAAATCCTCGTCGCCGTCCAGTGGCGGGATGTGGCTGAATCCGCCTCTCGAAAGAAATACCGTCACCGGGCTGATGACCAGATGGAGGTGTTTGGTGTGCGGGATCAGCGGGAGGAAAACGGCCAGGGAGAGGGTATGGAGCCACCAAATGACGGGACCGGTGTGCCACACATAGTCGGCCAGGTAGGTGGCCATGAGGGCAAAGATCAGGCCGGCGATCACGCCTGATTCCACGGAAATCTTTTCCCCCAGCCATTTCGGACGGACCAGAAAGCGGCGCACAAATAAGCCGGCAATGGAGACGGCAACTGTAACCGCAAAAGCGGCGGCCAAGGTGCGGTAGGCGACGCCGAACCAGCCCAGGTGCGGAAAGAGGGGAACTCCCAGACCAGTGGCGATGTGGTCCGTGGTGACCAGGGCAAATGCGCAAAATCCCCAAAAGACAAAGGCGTGGGCGAGCCCGGCCAGCGGGCGCTGGCGAATGACTTTCGCCTGTAGCATCACTTCCCAGAGGAACTCCGCGATGCGCGGGGCGATGGGATGGATGCTGAAATCCGCATCCTTGCGGGCGGAGCGAATGATGTTCAGAACACGGCGGAAGCGGATCCAGAAGCCCGCCACGCCGGCACTCAGAACGGCTAGGGTGGCAATGATCTGAAGCCAGGACGGGTTCTCCATAAGCTAGTGACTGTAACACGGTAGAATGAGGCGATGTCAGTGAGGAGGATCGTTTGCGAATCGTAGTGGCTGGCGCGGCCGGGTTCATCGGATCCCACTTATGTGAGCGGCTGGTGGGAGAGGGTCACCATGTGATTGGGTTGGACAATCTGATCACCGGGTCCAAGGCCAATCTGGAAGGGTTGCGGGGGCAGGCCGGGTTCGTGTTCCGGGAGCAGGACATCACCACGCCGGTGGAGGTGGAGGGCCGGCTGGACCATGTGATGAATCTCGCATCGCCGGCAAGTCCCAAGGATTATCTGGAGCATCCGATTGAGACTTTGGAGGTTGGCTCCATCGGCTCGCGGAACCTGTTGAATCTGGCGCTGGACAAAGGCGCGCGCTATCTGCTCGCCTCGACATCGGAGTCCTACGGGGATCCCCTCGTGCATCCGCAAGTGGAGACCTATTGGGGCAATGTGAATCCAGTAGGGCCGCGCTCCTGTTATGACGAGAGCAAGCGCTTTGCCGAAGCGATCACCATGGCCTATCACCGCGCCCACGGGCTGCGGACCAACATTGCCCGCATCTTCAACACCTATGGGCCGCGGATGCAGATGGACGACGGGCGCGTGGTGCCGGCCTTTATGGGGCAGGCGCTGCGCGGCGAGCCGATCACCGTGTTTGGCGATGGCCGGCAAACGCGCAGTTTTTGCTATGTCACTGATCTTGTGGACGGGCTGATACGGCTTTCGGCAAGCGAGGAGCGCTATCCGGTGAATCTGGGTAATCCGCATGAGATGACGATTCTGCATTTCGCGGAATCGATCCAGGCGATGATCGGATCAAAAATGCCGATCCGGTTCCATCCATTGCCCGAGGATGACCCGAAGGTGAGACGGCCCGACATCAGCAAAGCGCAGCTTCTGCTTGGTTGGGAGCCGAAGGTGGCCTTTGAGGATGGCATTCAGACCACCATCGACTACTTTCGCGGCCTCCTGTCGGCCGTTCCTTCGCGAGCCTGAATTGCTAGTGGGATGCCCCGGGCTTACGCCCGGTGAATCCCCGCTCTAACGAGCGGGGCTAGCGGTGGCCTACAGCAAACGCTCGGGTTAGCCCCGCCCATGAGGGCGGGGAATCGAATCACAAGGTCACACTACTAGCGCTGCAGTGGATCTTCCACCCACGGCGGTGTGGCCTGTATCAGCCGTCCGAGTTCCGGCGCCAGCTCCTCCATCTTGACCTTCATCTTCCAGGCGACCTCCCGGTAGCTGAAGTGCCCTTTGACGCCGCTCCGCAGGCGGGAAATGTACTCGGCCTCGGCAAAGTCCATCTTGAACAGGAAGCGCGATCGCGCCCCAAACGGCAACAGATAATGCGAGCCGGGCTCCGGCAGTCCGGCCAGGGTGCGCAGGGCATGGTCCATCTCTTCCCGGTAGAAATCGCCGATGCCGCATTCGAGCACCGCCGCCGGCGTTTCATAGCCGAGACGGCCGTTGTAGGATTGCCGGTATTGGTGACAGCGCCGGTGCCGGTGAAGATCGCGGTAGGCGCCGATGTCCATCACGATGTCGTAGGCGAACAGGCCGCCGCGAAACTCGCGTAAGAGCTCATCGCGGCGCGTGCGTGAGCGCAGCGCCACATCGATCACTTCATTTTGACGCGTCCGGCTCCAGCTCCGGGTCATCTCGTAAAGCTGGCGGAAGGGCCTGTCCGTCAAGGGATACAGCAATGTTGCGGCTATGTCCGCCATGGTGTCGCCGGGCTGCAGCAGATCCACGGCATCGACGGTGAAGTCCTCCGCCTGGGGAAGATTTTGTTCCGCCCAAAGCGAAAGATCGGCGCGGGATTGGAGCAGGTACTCATCGCTATCGACGTACTTGGCCAGAGTCGGGGCAACCGGCAGGTTGACGGAATCGTCCCAGGCGCAGTCGGGTGGGGAGGCGCACGCCTGCGCCATCTCCGCGCCAAGATCGCGCAGCTCCTGGTAGGGGCTGGCCTTTAAGCGCCGGATCTGCCGTTCCAGCGTGCGGATGCTGGTGACCTGCCCAACACCCGTAGGCACCCCGAAGAACAAAAGGTACCGCGCCACGTCAAAGGCGCGCGCGGCGATGTTGCGCTGGTAGGCGTCCTCCTTCATGCCGTCCGGACGCGGAAGCTTTCCGCAGAGATGCTCATGCACGGCCTGATGAATTTTGCGGTAGCCCGCCAGCAGACGCCGGCCCGCGGAAAGGTAGACGTCCGACTGTGCCGCGTCGAACTCCGGCGGAGTGAGGAAGCCGCTCTTGCCAAAATCCTGATAGCGGGAAGAGCGTGCCTGCCCGTCCCACAACTGCTCATCCTCGGCCTCGGTGGCTGCCAGCTCCGAGATCCCCTCCAGGCACACCACTACATGCCCTAAATCGGCAATTGAGGCGTGCCCGTACTGGAAATAGAAACTCTCGAGGAACTTGGCCGAATCGTGCGTCCGCACCCAATCAATAGACTGCACAATGGAATCAGGAGAACGGCTGTAGCGCGCCAAGGCATAGGCGCATTTTTCAGGAGGCACACCGGCCACGGTTAGTACACGCTTGGATTTGGTTTCCGGCAAGAGGCTATGATAGCTGATTCGATGAAACTCAGGCTCAAACGGCTTCACCCCGACGCGGTTGTCCCCCGCTATGCCCACGGACCGGAAGAGGATGCCGGCATGGATCTTCACGCCGTGGAGGACCGAACGCTGCTTCCCAACATCCCGCAGGCTGTGCCCACCGGGCTCAGCATTGAACTGAAGCCGGGTTTTGAGGCGCAGGTACGGCCGCGCAGCGGACTCGCTCTCAAGCACGCCATCACGCTGCCGAACGCGCCCGCCACCATAGACCCGGGATATCGCGGCGAGATTCGCGTGATTCTTCTCAATCTCGGAACCGAGCCCTATGTGGTGCGCAAAGGGGACCGCATCGCGCAAATGGTCCTATGCCGCTATGAAGCGGTGGAATGGGAAGAGGGCGAGCTTAGCGATACTCTGCGCGGCACGGGCGGTTTCGGATCGTCGGGACAGTAGGCGCGGCGTCCGCCTAGATCTGCATCGTGGAGATGTCCACTCTGCTGTGGCGGCCTTCTATCACGACGATGCCGCTTTCCGTCACGTGGTAGAGTTTGCGGTCGTTGGCCGCATCAAAACCAATGACAGCATCCTCCGGGACTCGTACATTTTTGTCGAGGATGGCGCGGCGGATGCGAGCGCGGCGTCCGATGTCGCAGTTATCGAACAGAATGGAGTCCTCCACTACCGCGCCGGTATGGATCCTGACTCCTCGTCCAATGACGCTGTTCCGGGCCGAGCCGCCAGAGAGGATGGCTCCGTTGGCCACGATGGAGTCAATGGCCTGGCCCCGACGTCCTGTTTCGTCGAATGTGAACTTTGCCGGAGGATCGTCGTAGCTGGCGCTTCTCAGAGGCCATTGCTTGTTGAATAGGTTGAGGGCTGGGCTGACGGTGCGAAGGTCCATGTTGGCTTCGTAGTAGGCATCGATGGTTCCTACGTCACGCCAATAGGCCTCCGCAGCGGGCGGATCACCAGGAATGGTGTTGGTTTGGAAGTCGTAGGCGAACATCGGACAACGGCCCACCATGCCGGGCAGGATATCGCGGCCGAAGTCGTGTGTGCCGTCCGGAACGGCGGAGTCGTCGTAGAGTTCACGCAGCAGCGAGCGCGTGGAAAAAATGTAGTTGCCCATCGAGGCGAGCACGTAGTCCGGACGGCCGGGCATGGTGGGAGCATCGGCGCGCTTTTCATGAAAGCCGATGATGGCGCCGTCGGGCGCAGTCTCAATCACACCAAACTCCTTGGCATTGCTCTTGTGCACAGGAATCGCGGCGACGGTGACTTCGGCGCGCTGGCGCTCGTGGAACTCCACCATCTCGCGAATGTTCATGCGGTAGATATGGTCTGCTCCGAAAATGGCCACCAGGTGGGGGTCGGATTCCTCGATGAGGTTTACGTTTTGGAAAATGGCGTCGGCCGTGCCGCGATACCAACTCTCCCCTTGGGCTCTCATCTGGGCGGGCACGGGAATCACGAACTGGTTCTTGAGAATGCCGCTGAACTCCCAACCGCCGCGCAGATGCTGCAACAGGGATTGGCTCTTGAACTGTATCAGTACGTAGATGGAAAAGATGCCGGAGTTGACCAGATTGGAAAGTACGAAATCCACCAGCCGGTACTGCCCGCCGAAAGGAACGGCGGGCTTGGCTCGCTCTTTAGTCAGCGGATACAAGCGGGTGCCTTTCCCGCCAGCCAGCACAAAAGCAAGCACTCGGAGTTGCATGGATCCTCCTCTACTGCCATGAAACAACAAATGGACTTCTATTGGATCAGCATTTTATTCTCTCCGTTCTCGCATTCCAATGGCAACTGGCGGCTATCGGGTCCGGACGGCGTTCTTTCGAATGTATTCCTCGACGAAGTTCGGCTCAGGGCCGATGTAGTGAAACGGTTCTGCGAACGCCAAGCCATGTTTCCCGCCGGCTTCGGCGTCGCGCTGGAGAATAATTTGCTTGATGTAATTGTTGGAGGCGGTCTCGTCATCCTCTCCCAGGACGGGCAGCTTCAATCCCCGTTCCGCCAACGATTTTCGCAAGGCGGAGCCGGCCGATCCGGCCGGGCCCTGCGCCAGGTTGACGCGGTTCGAAGCTACCTTCCGATCGATTGTGGAACTGATATCCACGATGCGATTCACAATTTGCGGTCCGCGCGAAAAGTAATATTTCTCCCGGACGGAGTGCGGCGCGAGCCCGGCGGCGAAATGCTCGGGGTAGTCCTTGGATCCGCCGGCCATCCAGCACGCCGCTTCCACGCTCTGTGCAGTCACATAATGATCGGGATTTTCTTCGTAGTGAGGGACCGGGTCATAGGAGATCACCGTATCCACCTTCAGCAATCGAAATAAAAAGATCAGCCGTTGGCGGATATCAATGCGCGACTCCTTGTCCATCTGGTGATTGGCGTAGTTGAGATTGAACGTCTTCCGCAACCCGAGCACCCGCGCCACCGCGTCATTGTCTTTCTCATTGGCAAGCACGGTGTCGCCGATGGTTCCCGGACCGGCCATGTCGTCGTTGGTCATGCGGATCAGGTAGCCGGTGTATCCTTCGCCCACGAGTTTGGCCACGGTGCCGGCGGCGAAGATGGGAATGTCATCCGAGTGGGGTTGAATTGCCGCCAGCACCTTGCCGTTGTGCGGGCGGCCCGGGACCGGGCCCTCTATCACAATTTCGGCTGCCATGGCTGTCGCATCCCTCACTACTTGCGCTTTCATGCGATGGGAAGCCAGCATTCCGCCGGCGGCGATGAGTAAGGATCTCCTGAACATGCGAATCATATTACCGGATTTTCGCCGCCCGTGCCTTGGCGAGGTGTGTTATTTTGGGGAACCCGAATGCAAATCAACCCCACTATTTCCAAGCGCCACATGTGGACTGTGATGGCACTGTTGTGCAGCGGGTACATGATCGCCTATTTTGATCGCATCAATATTTCAGTGGCTGTTGCCAGTCCTGACTTCAAACAATTCTTTGGGTTGACGGACGTGGACCGTGGAGCCTTGAACTCCGCTTTTTTCTGGTCCTATGCTGTGTTGCAGATCCCGGCCGGGTGGCTGGTGGACCGGTACGGCGTGAAGTGGCCCTATGCGGGAGGATTTTTCGTTTGGAGCGTACTCTCCGGCGCCACGGCATGGTCCACCAAGCTTTCGCAGTTGCTGACGATCCGGGTGTGCCTCGGTGTGGGGGAATCGATGATTACGCCCGCGGGCATGCGCTGGATCCGGCTGAACGTGCCGGAGAGCCGGCGCGGCCTGATGATCGGATTGTACATGGCCGCGGCCAAGCTAGGGCCAGGCGTGGGAGCATTCATCGCCACCTATCTGTTGCTGCATTCGGGTTGGCGGAACATGTTTCTCATCCTGGGATTCGGCGGTTTACTCTGGTTGGTGCCGTGGGTAGCGCTGGTTCGGGATGATGACCGGGAACGGGAGAAGGCGATCGTGAAGGAAGCCGGACCGCAATCGCAGGTCAGCCTGTGGCGTATCATGAAAAGCCCCATCATGATCGGCACGGTGATCGGCACGTTTTGCTACCAGTACTTCGTCTACTACTGCATGACCTGGCTCCCTTCCTACTTTAAGGAGCAGCGGAATCTGCCGCTGGATCAGATGGGCATGTTCACCACATTCAGTTTTCTCGGCATGGCGGTGGTGGCCACGGCAGCCGGGTATGCGGCTGACCGGCTGATTGAGCGCGGAGGCAATCCGGTGCGCGTGCGAAAGACATTCATCATCGCTGGATTTCTGACGGCCTCCACTGAGATCATCGGCGCGTATGCGGAGTCCCAGTCCGTGGCGCTCTTCTTTGCGGTCTTTTCGCTGAGCGGTCTCGGCCTGATGACGGCCAACTACTGGGCTTTGACGCAGACGCTGCTGCCGGGCGCCGCCATTGGGCGCATTGTGGGCGTGCAGAACTGCGCGGCGAATCTTCCGGGGATTGTCGCGCCGTTGCTGACTGGCTGGTTGAAACAGACCACGGGGAGTTATGAGGCTCCGATGCAGGCCATCTGGTTGTTTCTCCTTGCCGGCATCGGAGCGTATGTATTTCTGGTACGGGAAAAATATGTACCCAAAGGAGCGTAAGTAATGGCACAGAAAAAAGTGTTGTTTGAGAATGTGCGTGTGTGCGTGAGCGAGGTAACCTATGATCCGGGAGTTCCGCGCGCGCGGCACATCCGGCCCACAGATCAAGTGATCGTATTCCTAGACGATTGCAAGTACGAACGAACCGACTCGAAAACCGGAGAAAAGACGGTGCGCGAGCGTAAGTCAGGAGAAGTGATCTGGCATGATCGATCCGAGGATGCGCCTGTGTTGAAGAATGCCGGTTCCAAACCTTACCGGTCCCTGCTGATCGAGTTGAAGGAGAACTGAGATTGCGATGAGTGATTGGAAGTTTGAACAGGCGGCGGTTATCGGAACCGGGATGATGGGCCCCGGCATCGCCGTCACGCTGGCATTGGGAGGGATGAAGGCAACCATCTTGAGCCGGACTCCTGAGAATGCGCAGGCGGGGTTGGATAAGGCGCGTTCGCAGTTACAACTCCTGGCGGATAACAAACTGGCCGCCGCCGCGCCGGCCGCACGCGCTGCCTCATTATTATCGGCTTCCTCTGATTTCGACCGGACCATTGCGGAGGCCGACATGGTTGTGGAGTCCGCGCTGGAGAAGATGGACTTCAAACAGGAGCTGTTTGCGCGCATGGACGCCATTGCGAAGCCGGCTGCCGTGCTCGCCAGCAATACATCGGGGTTGAGCATCACCGCCATCGCCTCGGCCTGCTCCCGTCCGGAACGCGTGCTCACCACGCATTTCTGGAATCCGCCGCACCTGATGCCGCTGGTGGAGATTGTGAAGGGCGCAAAGACTGAACACAACCTCGCAATTCTGGTGAAGGACCTGTTGACCAGATGCGGGAAGGTAGCGGTATTAGTGAAGAAAGATACGCCCGGGCAACTGGGCAACCGCCTTCAGATCGCGCTGGTCCGGGAAGCGATGCACATTGTGGAATCCGGAATTGCGGACGTGGAAGATGTCGATGCGGTGGCCAAGAACGGGTTCGGGTTGCGGCTGCCGGTGTATGGAATCTTTGAGCATCAGGATGCGGTGGGGCTGGATATGGCGCTAGGCATCGTCGACTATGTCTCCGCGGATTTGTACAACGAACCGAAGGCGCCGGAGATACTACGTAAAACTGTGGAAAAAGGCGATCTCGGCGCGAAAACCGGAAAGGGCTTCTACGACTGGTCGAGGAAAAGTATCGAGTCAGTGAAGCAACGCCGCGACGATTTTGTGCTGGACTTTTTGCAGCGCTGGCGGTAACTAGCTCGCAAAGGGCCGCCGTGGCCCTCAATGCAAACAAGGAATCGCTGTGATCCTGCCGCGGCCGGCTCCGTTTTGCGGGCGATTACTTAGAAGAAATCCGGCTTCCTGTTTCGCCCTACCGCGATGCGAAGGCGTACAAAGCCTCCTCGGTTCGTAGGTAAATGACGCCGGCTTCCAACGCCGGAGTCGCATAGCAACCCTCGCCCATGTCATTCACGGCAATCACTTCCCAATCCTTGCCCGCCCGCAGCACCGAGACAAGGCCTTCCTCGCTCGCCATCCAGATCTTGCCGTCGGCGGCGACCGGCGATGTCGAATATCCGCCGATCGCGCCTTCGATTCGCGCGGTCTTGATCACTTCCCCGGTCGAGGCATCATGCGTGGTGAGGATTCCGCCATTGCGAACACTGTACAAAATGTTCCTGTAGACCAGCGGGGATGGGATCACTCCGGTGAAGTTCTTGTCATAGCGCCACAACTGGCGCGCGGCGCCGTTTTCCAGGCGCACGGCGACCATGGCGTTCGGGCCCAATACCTTGTTCGCGAAATAGTTCCATTCCTCTTCGGTAACAATTCCGTCGCGGTTGCCCGTGTTTCGGCCGATGCTGTGCAAAACAGGGTCTGTGCCGTATTCATCGGGGGAAAGTTTGCCGTCCTTATTCTTATCCAGCCGTTCGGTACGCTGCGAAAAGGGAACGGGCGATTCCACGCCGTAACCCAACACGTAGACCGTATCCCCCTCCAGGACCGGACTCGCAATGATCGTATTGGCCAATCCAAGAAACGTGGACGCACGCTCGCCATTGCGCGCAAGATGGGTCCCAAACTGCCCACGGCTGGTGGTCACGATCTCCGGCTCCCCGCCCGGCCTGAGATGCACGATAGGCGTCCCCCAGCTCTCCGATTCCTGGCGCTCCATCTTCCAACGCATTTCGCCGCTCGTGAGGTGAAACGCGGCGATATAGGAGTCCTCCCACTGATCGGCGATAAGGATCAGCGAGTCCCCCACAATGATGGGAGAAGCGCTGAGCCCTTGTGTGTTGTTGAAGGGGCCGAGCGCTGTTTTCCAAAGCAGGTTGCCCGTCGCATCGTAAGCCACCAGGCCAAAGTCCTTAAAAAAGGCATAAACGTTCTTCCCATCCGTCACCGGCGTGATGGCCGCTTCCTGATTCAACTTGTTCATCACCTCCGAGTGAGGCTGGTCTATGGAGCGCTCCCAAAGCAGTTTGCCGGTCTTGCGGTCAAAGCATTCCGTGTAGAGTTTGCCCTGACTGGCGGCCGTAAGGAAGATGTGCCGGGCGGTGAGTATCGGAGAAGATTTGCCGCGCCGCACCGGCGTGCGCCACACCATGTTCTTGCCCTTGCCGAATTCGGTGGGGAAATCCTTGTCCTTGGAAATGCCTGAGCCGTTCGGTCCGCGAAACCGTGTCCAGCCTTGGCTTGGCGTCTCCTCCGCGATCGCGGGGAAGCTCAAGGCAAACAGGCAAATCAAAAGCGCAAAGGGCCAGGCGCGGGCCGCCGAACAGGAAAGGAACTCGTCTATCCAGCCGCGCCGAGGCTCCGTTTTGCGCGTGTTCATTAATGGGAACATCGGCCGGTGCATTCCGGCATTGTCCCACAGCACAGTGATTGTTTGGCTAAAGCGACACCGGCCATTCGCGGCCGCCGGGCTCGCCCACCCGTGTTTTTCCAGGTGGGAGAAAATCCAAGGTGTCGTGCATCCATCTGCTGAGCCGTAGTTTCATGTCGGCCAACACGGAGGCGTGTGCCGGGCTCGCGGCGAGGTTGTGGAATTCGTTGGGGTCCGTTTGCAGGTCGTAGAGTTCCAGCATCGGCCGGGTGGGATCGAGCAGCCGCATGTGCTGCTCACTCAAATTCCCCTTGCGCGATTCCTCCAGATAGGACTTCCAGCTGGGAGAGCCTTCCAGATCCCAAGCTGGCCGGTAGGGGAAATGCGGTGCGGCGTTGAAGATAAGTTTATGACGCTGGGTGCGAACGGCGCGGATGGGGTCGAAGTTGTCATGCCAGTTGCGCTCGGCGCAGATCTCGGTGCGGGGCGCGTAGGATCCGGACCCGCGGGCAAGGTTGAGAAAACTGCGGCCCTGCATTTTGGCCGGCTTGGCGATTCCGGCGGCATCGAGTCAGGTGACGGGCAAGTCCACATGCGCGATGAGATCCTCCTTCACCGCGCCCGCGGTAATGCGGCCGGGCCACCAGGCCAGCAGCGGGACATGCAAGCCGGGGTCGTAGCAGGCGCCTTTGGCGCGCGGGAAAGGCAGGCCGTTGTCGCCGGTGAAAACGACAAGGGTGTTCTTGTCCAGATTCCGCCGGCGCAGTATGTCAAACACCTGCCCACACTCGGAGTCCATGCGCGAGATCTCGTCGTAGTAGTGCGCCAGATCCTTGCGGATGGCGGCCGTATCGGGAAGGTAGGCCGGAACGGGCAACTGCGCCGGGTCGTGCGGTTTGGGAATCGCGCCGTCCGCGTAGGGCCTGTGCGGATCAGTGAAACCGACATGGAGAAAAAAAGGCTGGCGGGCGGGACGCTTGTCGAAGAACTCCTCAAAACTCGCCTTGGCCGTGCCGTAGTAGTTCCAGCGTTTGTCGAAATCACCGCCCTGGTGCACCTTGCGGTAGGCGCCGGCAAAGTAGCCCTTCTCCTTGAGCGGCTCGAGGAAACTTGGCTCCCAATCGGGCATTGGCGTGTGCAGCCGCGAAGTGGATGTTGTGTGCGGGGTGCAGCCTGTGAAGATGGAACTGCGGTTGGGACTGCACTGCGGAGACGTGACAAAACACTTGTTGAAGCGCATCCCTTCCCGCGCCATGCGGTCAAGGTTCGGAGTCTGGATTGTGTTGTTGCCGTAGCAGCCCAGGTCCGGCACGCTGTGATCGTCGGAAATCAGAAACACGAGATTCGGAGGCTGCTCGCGTCCCTGCGCCAGGAGGGAGGCCCCGGCGGGCGTTTGGAGCAACGTCCGGCGCGTCACTTTGTCATCCAGACAGGAGAGGACCAAGCCATCTGGTCGTCCACCTGCTGCACGCGGACGTAGTAGTAGCTTTCCGTGTCCAGCGGCTGGGCGTCAGTGAACGTGAAACTGACGTCCTGCGTGAGCGGATGCACGGCATGGATGAACTGGTTGTTGCGAATGATGTCGATCTGGCGGATCGGCTTGGTGCCTTTCACCGAAACCGAGAGTTTGGGTGAGCCGGAACCCTTCACAATGGAGCCTTGCACGTGGCGCTGGCCTGCGAGCTCCAGTTGATAGTCGAGGATGATGTTGTCGGTGGCGCCATAGGACTGGCGCGCGCGCATGGCATCCAGCAGAGCCTGCTTGGTGAACTGGGCGGCGAGTGTGCAGGCGTAGGAAATATGGGTGGAGAGGTGATCGGAGGATACCTGCACGCCCAGCTTGTAGCCTTTGGCCCAGGCGTTCCAGACGTAGCCCGCCGGACGGAAACCGCCGGGGGCGGAGGCCGGGTTGGCCGTGTGCGCCGCTTTCGGAGCCCCTTCATATTCGTTGGAGACGCGGTCCCCCTGATAGATCTCCACCAGCGGCTCCACTTCCGGATCATTGTCGCGCCAGTCTGTGCCCATGTTGGAAGCGGAGGTGTGCGAAATGGCGATTCCTTTGTACTTTTTCAAGTACTCGTACAAGGGCTTGGCGCCGATCCTGGCCTTTTGCTCCTCTACCGGGATCGGTAAAGTGGGGTTGCCGCGCGCCGCGAAAATAACATTGCGGTGGCCATTGGGGTAGTTGAGGCTGCGCTCGTATCCATACAACGGCAGGAAAGTTCCTTGCACCGTGAGGACGTCGGCCATCTGCTGCAACAGCCAGTTGATATAGTCTTCATCTGGCCCGCCCGCTCCGTTGTGCTCGCTCACCATCAGGTAGTCGAGTGAAGCCGCATCCATGGCGTAACGGTAGGTGTCGAGCAGCGAACCGTCGTTGTTGCCGTCCATGGAAAATTCCGTGTGACGGTGCGTGTCGCCGCGATAGATCTTGAGCGGCCGGCCGGCGCTTTGGAATACCGCGGCGCGGATGCGCTTGAGATCCGCCGTCTCATCGGCGTGGATCAGCGGGGTTGTGAGTTCCACCGGAGGGCGCGGGTTGAGTTTGAGTTCAGCGGGGGCTGGGCCCGGAGATGGAATCCGTGCCGCAATCACCTCCGCGCGCTGATAGAGGAAGTCCTCGAAATTTCGATTGTCGGTCGGGTAGGCGGCGTAGAGAGTCCCGGGCGCGCCGCTGGCGAACCCGGTCCGCATGTCCTGGCGGCCATTGCTGAACGGCATGGTCACCGGAGCCGACCACCGGTCGCCCTCATAAGAGACGCCGTAGATCTCCCAAACGGCGCGATGCGCCGGTGTATCCGGGGGGACGTCCTGTATGCGCAGGAAGCGGTGCCGGAAGAAGAGCCATACGCGTCCGGCGCCATCATGCTGGAGCACGGGCAGGTCATTGTAGCCGCGCAAGCGCGCCGGCAGCGTGTCTTCGAAATTGGCGGCTGGTTCGCGCCACTGCCCGTTGTCATAGACGGCCACTTTCACATTCCGCCAGGAATACAGCGCCGTACCCTGCTGGCGCGGGAGAAAGCCGGTGTCCTTGCCCCACTGATGGCCGGATTCATTCCAAGCGGTCCAAAGCCGGTTGTTCTTATCGCAGGCAAGCGTCAGGTAGGCCTCATATTTCGGTGTGTTGGCGACGGGGATCGGAGCACCCCAGGCGTTGTTCTGAAACTTGCGAATGAAGACGTCATAGTTGTCTTTATCGTAGGTGTCCCAGCCGACATATACGCCCCCTGCGCCGTCGGTGGCCAGCACCGGGTTCCAATCATTGGCAGGCGATGTGGAAACTTTTTCCTCCGGCGACCAGTTGGTCCCGTCGTAGCGGCGCGCAAAGATGTCCGACTTGCCGCCGCGAAAGCCCTGCCAGACCACCCAGAGATTTCCGGCCGAATCAATGGCGGCGTTGTGATAGATGTCGGGCTGGCTGGCGTCGGTGAGCCGGATGACGCCCGAGCCTGGAGTTCGCGCATAGAGGTCCCAATTGCCATTCACCTGCGCCGACCAGATAAACCAGGGTTTACCCGACTTGTCGCGGGCCGCCTTCACCAGGAAAATATCGGAGTGATCTTCGGAGATTTTCTGCGAAGGCTGCCATGCGCGTCCGTCGAAGCGGCGCGCCACCACCTCATTCCGGTTGTTCTGGAAGGCCACCCAGGCGCTCCACAACTCCCCCGATGGGGATGCGGTCAGCGTTGCGAAGTCGCCCTGCCATTGCGGGTTGGAGATAGGCTGAGCGGTGGGTACACGCTCAACGGTTACCTTTCCGTTGAGCAGCGCCTGCGGTTTGCCGAAGGGAACCGTGGCGGCGGAAAAGGAGAGACTTCCCCCTTTGGACTCTATCTGCACGCGCGCGTTGGGCCCGATGACATCCACGACGAGGCCGGGCGTGAGCAGGTAGGGCTTCTGCATTTCCAAATGAGGTGGTTCCCAGGGTCGCTTGGCAAACAGGACTCCCTGATGGGAAGCGATGTGGAAACTGGAGCCGTCAATTTTGTCGCCAGGCCGCGGCCGCCAGTGGCGCAGCGCCGCCAGCGTGCCTCCGGTCACCGTAACCTTTCCGTCCCAAACGTTGGGAGCCGAGTCGGCCACCGCGAACTCAACGCGAAAGCTCACTGCGGAATTGTCGATGGGCGCCAGGGCCTGCGAGTAGACCACACCACGCTGCAAGAACAAGAAAGTGCCGGTCGCGAATGCGGCGGCAGCAATGAGAACGGGTTTGATTTTCATGGTTTGATCTCCATTACAGCACCTTGCGTACGAAGTTTCTGGACGAGGACCCCAGTGTTGATGTCCTGCACGGCGACACCGGAATCCACCGCCATTTTTGCGGCCACACCGGCGGCGTGGCCAAGAATCATGTAGACCGGCTCCATGCGGAGCGTTGAGTAAGTCACGTGAGAAGAGGAGACGCAGACAGGAACCAGGAGGTTCTCCACCTCTTTCTTCTTCGGCAGGAGGACACGGTAGGGAATCTGGTACGGCTCCACGTGAACCTCCATGTTGCCCTCGTTCTGGACCGTCCCATCCGGCTGCAGGTACCGCTGTACGTTGTGTGAGTCCGAGTTGTAGGAACCCATCCCGATCGGGTCGGGCTTGACCAGCTCCGTTTGGATATCCTTCTGCGTCATGACGAAGTCGCCGGTCATGCGGCGTGCCTCGCGCACATAGAGCTGGTGTGGCCAATGATTGGTGGATGCGAATTCGTCCGCACACAACCCCCATTGATTGATCTCACCGCGGATGGATTCAGGCACGCGCGCATCGTTTGCCAGGAAATAAAAAAGGCCGGCAGTGTAATCGATGTGATCCTGCCACATTTGCGCGCGCACCGGATAGGTGGCCGCCGGGTAGGCCCAGCTTGCTCCGATATAGTCTGTGGAAATGGGGCCGCGGTTGTTGATGTCGGTCTTGTGATTGGGCATCAGCGACCAGATAAAGAGCTCGCCTTTCAGTTTGGGAAGGCGGCCGTGCTGCTTCTGAAATGCGTCCAGATAGTTGAGCAAGAGTTGCCAGCGGGCCGGATCGTAGCGGGTGGGTTTGGGATAGGCGATCTGATTCCTTGGGTCGTCCGACAGGCACAGGCGGAAGTTGTAGGCTTGCACCTTCTTGTCGCCCGCGCCGATCTCGCCGCGCGGGGTGAGCTGGATGTCGGCCAGCGGCTGCTTGTTCTTGTTGAGGCCGGCTACCGGGAAGTCGAACTGATGACTGCGGTCCTTGGGCCGCACGCCGGCGAGCGATTCACCATATTGCGCTGCGCTTTCGCGGCCAATGGTGAAGGAGGCTCCGGCTTGCACCAGAAGGTCGCCCTCATAGGTTGCGTCCAGAAACACTTTGGCCTCGAACTCCGTACCGTTCTCCAGCGTTATCTCCGTAATGCGCCGCTTCTTTTTCTTGACGGCCCGCTCCTGATGGAGCCGATGTTCGAAGAAGACGGAAACTCCCGCCTCCTGAAGCATCTGCTGGAAAGTGAATTCCGCCACGTGGGGTTCAAAGTACCAGGTGACGGGTTCACCGTAGTGCTTGCCGACCCGTTGATAAAATTCCAACGAATATCCGCCGATTGCCTCCTTCTTGCCATGATCGGTCTTCCCCAAACCGCCCGAAGACATCCCGCCCAGGCGCAGTCCTGGTTCCAGCAGCGCTGTCTTGAGTCCTTCGCGCGCCGCAGCCACCGCGGCGATGACACCGCCGGAGGTGGCGCCGTAGACCACAACATCAAAGGAGTGCGTGGCCGCCAGCGCCGGGATCGCCAACAGGAACCCAAGAGACTTGATCACTGCCGGGCCTCCTCGCGCCACTTGTGGATCAGGCTGCTGAGTTCGTCCACCAAGGCCGCGTTGGCGTGCCGCAGGTTCTTTGTCTCGCCGGGATCGGAGCCGAGATTCGATAGAAAAACGGCATCGTCGCCGCCCAGCGGTTTCTTTTCTTCCGGCGTCCGTCCGTATGTAATGCCGTTGAGAACCAGCTTCCAGTTGCCCCGGCGCACAGCGAGTTGGTTGCCGTTCTCCCAAAAAATAGCATCATGCGGCGAACCTGCGCCTGACTGCGCCATCGGGAGAATGTCCTTGCCATCGATGGCATGTGCAATCGAACCTCCGGCGGCTTTGACGATCGTCGGGCAGATGTCCATCGTCATGGCGAAATCCGTGCTGACCCGGCCTGCCGGGATCACCCCGGGCCAGCTCATCAGGCCGGGCACGTGCATGCCGCCGTCAAACAGGCTGAACTTGAAACCGCGAAACGGAGAGTTGTCGCCCGCCGTCGCCGGTTGTTGCCCGATACCGGCGCGATTCTCCGTCGTAGCTCCGTTATCGGCGAGAAAGAAAATGAGCGTATCGTTGGTGAGTCCGTTTTGCAACAGCGCCGAGCGAATTTGGCCCACTCCATCGTCCACCGCGGCAATCATGGCCGCGTAGGTCTGGCGCTCCCGCCGGAGCATCGGAAAGCGCCGCTTGTACTTTTCAGGGGCGTGCATGGGGTAGTGAGGCGCATTGTAGGTGACGGTGAGGAAGAAAGGATCCGTGTGGTTGCGGCTGATGAAAGATGTTGCTTCCGCGGTGATCCGTTCGGTGAGATATTCGCCGTCTTCAAAAATCTCCTGCCGGTTCCGGAACAGAGAGTGGAAGTTGACATTCGGAGGATTGCCCCGCTCACCCCAATAGTAGATGTGTGAATAGAAGTCGACGCAGCCCGGATGGAACCCATAGAAATAATCGAAACCGTGCGCATTGGGAACCGTGTCAGGGGTGTCGCCCAAATGCCACTTGCCGATAAGCCCCGTCTTGTAGTTCAGCGGCTTCAGAAGGGATGCGGTGGTTCGCTGCTGCGGGGTGAGCGGCCTTCCGTTCGAGGAAACACCGGCGCGGATAGGGTAACGCCCCGTCATGAGGGCGGCCCGTGAAGGTGCGCAAACGGGGGCATTCGAGTACCAGTTGGTGAAGCGGGCGCCGGAGGCGGCAAGGGCATCGATATGCGGGGTCTTGAGATCGGTTGACCCGAGGCATCCGAGGTCGTGCAAGCCCTGGTCATCGGTCATGATGACAATGAAGTTCGGACGGCGCAGCTGCGCGGCGGCCAGCGCCGGAGCGGCGGAAGCGGTGGAAATGAATTGGCGTCGATTCATGGCGGCAGAGCAATAATGTATCACCATGGCGTCTTTCAAACTACTCCTCGAGGAAGTCCGGTGCTGCACAATCTGCTCGGAGCACCTGCCGCTCGGCCCGCGGCCGATCTTCCAAATCCATCCGCACGCGCGAATTCTCGTGGTGGGGCAGGCGCCCGGCCGAAAGGCGCATGAAGCCGGTATCCCGTTCGCGGACCCCAGCGGGGATCGTCTCCGCGAGTGGATGGGAGTGACGCCGGAAATCTTTTATGACCCCAAGCGCATTGCGTTGCTTCCGATGGGCTTTTGCTATCCGGGCACGGGCGAGACTGGAGACTTTCCGCCGCGCCCGGAATGCGCTCCCGCGTGGCGCGAGTTGCTCCTCCGCCATCTCAGAACCTTGAAACTCACCCTGGTGATCGGCCAATACGCGCAGTCCTATCATTTGCCCGGCGCTGGCAAGTCGGTCACCAACATCGTCCAATCATGGCGCGACCATTGGCCGGACGTTGTCCCCCTCCCGCATCCAAGTTTTCGCAACAACCTATGGCTTCGCCACAACCTGTGGTTCGAGGCGGAACTGCTTCCGCAGCTGCGTGTCCGGGTCGCAGAGGTGCTGGAGCGTGAAGACTGACCCTCCGTTGTGCTGGATCGGGCGAGAAGCGGAGCAGGTTACGCTTGCAGCAACCCCGCCGTCAAGTTCGGTGCGACCGCCTTCCGCACGAGGCCTGCCAGAGCGGCGATGAAAGAAGGTGCATCGTTCAACCCTGGCACCATGCGGAAGTGGCTGATTCCGAATTGATGAGCTATCTCCTTGTGCTCGATTTCAATCTCATACAAGGTCTCCAGATGATCCGAGACGAAGGAAATGGGGATCATGAGAACGGCCTCGGCTTGCCCCTGGCCCAACTTCTCAAGTGTTTCGCGCATCATCGGACGAAGCCATTCCATCGGACCCACCTTACTTTGATAGCAAAGGGTGCTCCGGTTGGGCCATTTGCCCGCCCTCACAACCAACTCCATCGTTCGTTCTATCTGTTTCTGGTAGGGGTCTCCCGCCTTGATGTTGGAGACGGGCACACTGTGGGCGCAGAACACCAGGTGCACCGCGTCCGGCCGGGGGAACCGGGCGAGTTGTTCATCCAGCGCGCCGGCCACAGAGGCAATGTAGGCCGGATCATCGTGGTAATCACGGACCAGGTGAACAGGAGGGTCCCAACCGGCTAGCTGCAACTGCCGTTTCCATTCCGCCAGGCTGCTGCCGGTGGTGGTCCTGGAGTACTGCGGATAAAGGGGCAGGATGGCGACGCGCTCTGCCCCAAACTCCATAAGTTCCCGGATGGCGTCTCCGGTGAAAGGATTCCAATACCGCATGGCAATCACTACTCGAACGTCGAATTCCCCGCTCAGTTCCCGTTCCAGGGCTTCCGCCTGCCAGCGCGTGAACTTACCTATCGGCGAACCGCCTCCTATTGCCGCGTAATGATGCGCGACATGTTTGGCACGGCGGCTGGCTATCAGGTGCGCCAGAGGCCGCCGGGCCAGCTTGGCCAACGGGAAGTCGATGATCATGGGGTCAGAGAACAGATTGTAGAGAAAGCCCTCAATCGCCTGGGGTGAGTCAGGCCCTCCCAATTGGAACAACACCACGCCCAACTTGCTCTTCATTGGGCTCTCCGTGATCTGTTTCTCATCACCCACCTCTTACTCTCCACATTTCTGCCAGACGGACTATCACCGAAGTTTAATATACATTTCTGGCGCGAAGAAATACAGCGCGCAGCATCGCTTCCGTTAGCCGGCCCGTGGAGGTGTTCTGTTGGCTCGGATGGTAGGAACTGATCAACAGCGGGTGCCCGTCGCCGGTATGATGCGCTGCATTATGGGAAAACGGAAACGCGGCCTTGGAAGAGATCTTCCCAGCCTCCCCCAGCACGCTCAGGTAAGCGTCAAATGCAATGCGGCCCAGCGCCACAACCACTCGCACCTTGGAAAGAATCTCCAACTCACGCGCCAGAAATGGCCGGCAGCGCAGCAACTCCTCCGGCAATGGCTTGTTGCCGGGCGGCGCGCAGCGGGCAGCGGCGGTGATGTAGGCGTCAATCAGCCGCAGACCATCGCCGGTAGACCGGCTTTCCGGTTGGGACGCGAACCCTGTCTCATAAAGCACCTTGTAGAGGAAATCGCCGGACCGGTCCCCGGTGAACAGGCGTCCGGTGCGATTGGCTCCATGTGCGCCTGGAGCCAGGCCAATGATCAAGAGCCGCGCGCTGGCCTTGCCAAAGGAAGGAACCGGCTTGCCCCAATATTCCCAGTCGAGGTAGGCGCGCCTCTTTTGCAGCGCCACTTCATGGCAATATTGCCGCAGTCTGGGGCAGCGCGTGCAGTTTACGATTTCGTTCTGGAGGACGCGAATCAAAGGCCTCGCATGTGGAACCCGCCGTCGACGTTGAGAACCTGCCCGGCCGAGTAATCGAGCAGTCCGCCGGCGATCGAGCGGACCGCGCGCGCGATGTCTGAGGGCTCGCCCATGCGGCGCTGCGGCAATAGTCCTCCGGCGATCTTTTCGTCATAGGACTGTTCGACGGCGGCGATCATGTCGGTTCGAATAATACCCGGACGGATCTCGAAGACTTTGATTCCGTGCGGCGCCAGGCGCTGCGCATACACAAGTGCGCTCATGCTGAGGCCGGCCTTCGAGATGCAATACTCGGCGCGATTCACACTGGCCGTGTAGGAAGAGATGGAAGTGATGAATACGATCCGGCCCGATCCCTGCTCCAACATCCAGCGCGCGGCCAGTTGCGTCAGGAAATGCGGACCGCGCAGATTCGTTGCGATCAGCTCATCGAAGCTTTCTTCGGTGGCTTCGGTAACGTCGCGCCGCTGGCGGGGAGCGATGCCCGCATTATTGACCAGCAGATCCAGCCGCCCAAACTTGTCGCGCGTGAATTCGATCAAACCCGCGCGGCCGGCGCTGCTCGAAACATCGCACTGGAATATCTCGCAGCCGGTCTCGCGCCGCAAGCTCTCCGCCGCCCCGAGGCTGCCCTTGTATGTTGCCACCACGTTGTGGGTGGACGAAAGCTCCGCCGCGATGCCTCGTCCAATGCCGCGGCTCGCGCCAGTGACCACGGCAACGGGCCTTTCGATCACTGCTTGGCCTCGCGCAGCGCCTCTTCGATCCCCTTCGAAATCTCTTCCACCGTGAAGACCTCGACAAATGGTGTGCCGTTGACCAGGACCGTTGGAGTCTTGGCGATGCCCCGCGCAACGCCGTCCTGGTAGTCCTCCTCGACAAGCGCGGCGAACTTTGCCTCGTAAAGGGCGGACGCCGCCTTCGCCGGGTCCACTTGATGCGCCTTGGCGAAAGCCTCCAGATGCTTCGGGAAGTTTTCGACGGAAATGTCGTCGATTTTCGCCATCGTCTGGCGGCGGAATGCCACACCCAGCTCCGGTTTGACAGACTCGAAGTACCGTGCGGCGATGGCTGCCCGCCGCGCCCAGGGGTGCTTGACCAGGGGAAAGTCCAGATGCTCGAAGGCGGCCTTGGCGCCGAAGCGCGGCAGCAGGTGCTCATCCAGCATTCTGCGAAAAACGGCGCAGTCACTGCATTGGAGATCTTCGTAGATGACCACGCGAACGGAGCTCTTGGGGTTGCCTTCAATCAAGCGATTCTCTCCTGACACGGCTGTAACCAGCAGTATTGCGATGGCGATGGTGTTCCTGCTCACCTCTCCAATATACAAGGTGCCGCGGGCCGCTCTGCTACCCTGAAGACGTCCATGCGCCGAACTCGCCGGATCTTCTTAGTCGCGGTTTTCGCCATTTTGTGCGGCGTGGGGGCCTCCTACTATCTGCGGCTGCAGTTGGAGCGCCGCAAGCCCACCCGCGTCCCCAAATCCATGCGCGCCAACGTACAAATGGCCGGGCAGGATTGGGTCTACCGCAAAGATGACGGTCAGCGTCCGATCGTCGAGGTACGCGCCAAAGACATGGAACGCGTGGAGGAGCCTGCACCCAAAACAATGCTCAAGGGAGTGGAGTTACGCCTGTTTCACAAAGGCGGCAGCGAATATGATCTGGTGAAAAGCGCCAGCGCCGAGTTTGACGAGGCAGCCGGGACCCTGTTTTCCGGCGGCGCGGTGGAGATCACTCTCGCGGTGCCGGCCGAAGGTGAAGCGAAAGGCCGGCTGTTGAGCATTCAGTCCAGCGCCGTGAAGTTTGATGCCGCCACCGGCAAAGCGACCACCGGCGCTGCCGCGCGGTTCTCTTTCGATCTGGGCGACGGGGAAGCCGTCGGCGCAAGCTATGATCCCAATACGCGTGAGCTGCAGTTGCATAACCAGGTGCTTCTGCGGTGGCGCGGCAACGGACCTAACCAGAAGCTGATGGTGATTGAAGCGGGGCAACTGCTCTACCAGGAGTCCCAATCCAAGGTATTGCTTAGCCCGTGGTCGCGTATGAAACGCGAACAGCTAACGCTGTCGGGAGCCGAGTCTGAGATTGTGATCGAACAGGGAAACATCCGGCAGGTCAATACCCGGCAGGCCGTCGGCGAGGACGTGTTTCCGAACCGCCGCATGAGCTTCGGCGCTGACCAGATGCGCCTCGACCTGAGTGAGAAATCGCAAATCGAAAAGATTACTGGAACGGGCAAGGCTCATCTCGAAACTACATCCGCCGGCGGGCAGACTACAATCCGGACCAGCCAGGTTGTGCTCGACTTTGAGGTTCGCGAGAAGGACAGCATTCTGCAAAAAGTGCAGGCGCAGGGAGGCAGCGTTCTCGAGTCTCGTCCCGCGCCGAAGCCCGGCGAGACCAGCTCATCCCGCGTATTGCGCAGCGAGGTAGTGCAGATTCAGATGCGGCCCGATGGCGAAGAGATAGAAATGATGAAGACCGATTCGCCCGGCACGCTGGACATCACGCCGGGGAAGGCAGGCCAGCCGAAACGCCAGCTGACCGCCGACCGTATGACCATGTGGTACGGACCCAGGAATCAATTGCGTTCCTTCCGCGGCGTTCAGGTAACAACCAGGACGACGAAACCTCCCGTGCCCAAGAAGCCGCAACCCGCTCCGGCCATCACATCCAGCCACGACATGACCGCCGAGTTCAATCCGGAAACCGGCGAGATGACCCGCATAGACCAATGGAACGAGTTCAAATACCGCGAGGGGGAGCAGCAAGCCGTGGCCGCCAAGGCGGTGCTCGAACAGGCATCGAACCTCATCACGCTCAGCACTGGGGCGAGAGTCTGGGATCCCACCGGCTCTGTCAGGGCGGACCAGATTGTGATGAACCAGGAGAGCGGCGATTTCACCGCGGTGGGCAATGTGGAGTCCACGCGGCTGCCGGAGAAAAAGGCCTCCTCGGGTGGAATGTTGTCCCAGGATGAGCCGACCCAGGCCAAGGCCGCACGCATGGTTTCTACCGATAAGAACCAGCACATCGTTTATGAAGGCAGCGCCATGTTGTGGCAGGCATCGAACCGGCTCCAGGCGGACCGCGTGGTCATCCAGCGCAAGAACCAGACTCTCACCGCTACCGGCCACGTGGTGAGCCAGTTTCTCGACAAGAAGAAGGACACCAAGAAAGTCGAGCCTGTGCTGACCGTTGTTCGATCGGAAACGCTTGACTACGACGACCAGCAAAAGCTCGCCTGGTACAAGGGCCAGGTGCGCCTGCTGCGTGGCGCCATGGACGTCAAATCGAAAGAACTGCGCGCATTCCTGGAAGAGGACAAGAAGGACAAGGAGCAAGGCGGGTCCAGCCTGAACAGGGCTTTTGCGGACGGGGATGTGGAGATCTTTCAAGCCGAAGGTGGAAGAACCCGGCGCGGCTCCTCCGAGCATGCCGAGTACTACGTCGATGACGGGAAAGTGATCCTGACAGGCGGCAGTCCGCAGATGGTGGATTCGGTGAAAGGGACCACGCGGGGCCGCGCATTGACCTACTGGGCTAACAATGATAGCCTTCAGGTGGATGGCGCTCCGGCCCAGCCGGCAGTGAGTAGAATTCACCGAAAATAGATGATTCGCAAGCTTCAGACGTCAGAGATTTCCAAATCCTATCGCCGCCGGAAAGTCGTGGACAATGTCTCCGTTTCCGTGTCACAAGGTGAAGTGGTGGGCCTTTTGGGTCCCAATGGCGCCGGCAAGACAACTTCCTTCTACATGATCGTGGGCCTGATCACGCCCGATTCCGGACGCGTGATGCTGGACGATGTGGACATGACCGACCTGGCCATGTATGAGCGGGCACGCCGCGGCATCAGTTACCTTCCGCAGGAAGCCTCTGTGTTTCGCAAGCTGACCGTCGAAGAAAACCTGATGGCGATTCTCGAGACTTTGCGGCTCAGCGGCAGGGAACGCCGCGAACGCATGAACCACCTCATTGAGCAGTTGGGGCTCGATACTGTGCGGCACAGCAAGGGCTACATGCTGTCTGGCGGTGAGCGCCGCCGCGTGGAGATCGCGCGTTCTCTGGTGATTGAGCCGAGCTTCCTCCTGCTCGACGAACCGTTTTCCGGGATCGATCCGATCCAGGTGCTGGAATTGCAGCGGATCATCTTCGATCTCAAGCGCAGCGGCATCGGCATCCTGGTCACTGACCACAACGTGCGCGAAACACTGGCGGTAACCGATCGTGCCTACATTATCAACAATGGAAAAATCTTCCGCGCCGGAACGCCCGGGGCGCTCGGCCGCGACGCCGAAGTCAAGCGTGTGTATCTGGGCGAAAGCTTCCAGTACGAGGTTTCGCGGCCCAATTCCTAATGGCGTACCTCTGGGTCGGAATCGGAAGCGGGATAGGCGGGATACTGCGCTATGGCGCGGTCCTGTGGGCAAGCCAGGCATTGTCACCGAATTTTCCTTACGGCACCCTGATCGTCAATGTTCTCGGCAGTACCCTGATCGGCTGCTTTGCCGCTTTCGCCATGCATCCGGATTTCCTGATGCGCGCTGAGATCAGACTCTTCCTGTTGCCCGGGCTTTGCGGCGGCTTCACCACGTTTTCCGCATTCAGCCTCGACACGCTGTTGCTGGCCCGGTCCGGGGAATGGGGAAAGGCCGGAATCAATGTGGCTGTCAGCACTGCCCTCTGCCTGGCCGGCGTCTGTCTCGGATATGCCGCTACCGGCTGGCTGCGGCAGCGCTGAAGCGCAAAGGCCTACGCCGCTAGCCTGCGCCCTATGCCTGCGGCGCTCAACAGCCATCCCGTACAAACCACCACTACACACCCGATCACGTTGTACCAGAGGAACGCGATTCCCGTGGTGTAGTGCAAGATGAAGATCACCGCTTCCCCTACCAGAACCGCCATAAACGCCGCTGTTCCCCCCACACGGGGCGCCGCGAACGCCAGCACAAACACTCCCAGCAATCCGCCGTAAAAAAACGAGCCTAACATATTCACCGCTTCAATCAACGATCCAAGACTGCGTCCGTAGCCCGCTGTCACGACTGCATACGCGCCCCAGAATACGGTCGCCAGCCGGGATACTAAAAGATAATGTCCATCGCTTGCGTCCTTATGGATATGACGTTGGTACACGTCGATCACGGTCACGGTGGACAGCGAGTTGATCTCCGCGGAAATCGTGGACATGGCCGCCGCCAGAATCGCCGCCAGAACCAGTCCGACAATCCCCGCCGGCAGATATCCGAGCACAAAGCTGAGAAAAATATAATTGGTGTCGTTAAAACTGCTGCCCGACGTTTTCTCCACCAGCTTGATCCCGGCCTTGCGCGTCGACTCGAACTCGGCTTGCGCACCGCGATATCCGGCAAGCGATGTCTCGTTTCGCGAGGAAAGATAACGCCGCGCCGCCTCGCGCCGCCTCTCAAAGGCGGCGTCGTACCGTTTGGACAGACCCGCATACTCTCCCGTCCGGGCCAAGTTGGCCATCTCCACCTGATGAAACACGATCGGCGGTTTTTCAAAGGTGTAGAACACAAACACCAGCGCCCCAATGGAGAGGATAAAGAACTGCATCGGGATCTTCGCCACTGCGTTGAACAGCAGGCTCAGGCGGCTTTGCGCAATGGATTTGCCGGTGAGGTAGCGCTGCACTTGCGACTGGTCGCAGCCAAAGTAGGCGAGCGCAAGAAACATGCCGCCGATCAGTCCCGTCCACAGATTGTACCGGTCGTTCCAATCAAAACTCGTCACCACCGCGTTTAAACGCCCAGCCGCTCCGGCCAGATGAAGCGCATCGGTCAAGCTCACATCCGCTGGTAGCAGACGCCATGCCATCCCCAGGGAAACGAATAGCCCCAGAAACATGACCAGCATCTGCTGGAAGTCGGTCCAGGTCACCGCCTTGATTCCCCCAAACGTAGTGTAGGCAACCACTATCGTTCCCATGATGATGGTGGTCCATTGATCCGGCCACCCGAGAATCACGGTCAGCACAATCGCGGGAGCATACAAGGCCACGCCCACGGCAAGGCCACGCTGAATCAGAAAAATCAGGCTGACCAGCGCGCGCGTCTTCGCATCAAAGCGTTGTTCCAGATACTCGTACGCCGTATATACGTTGGCGCGATGAAATAGCGGAACCGCCGTGGCCGACACAATGATCATCGCCAGTGGCAGGCCAAAATAGAACTGCACAAACCGCATGCCGTCCACGTAGGCCTGGCCCGATGTCGAAATGAAAGTGATCGCGCTGGCCTGCGTGGCCATGATCGACAACGCCATCGCGTACCATGGCATGGTCTTGCCTGCCAGAAGATACTGGTTCACGCTCTTGGTGTCGCGCGATCGCCACAATCCATACACAATGATGAATACAACGGACGAGCAAAGCACCCACCAGTCCAGCGTTCTCACGGTGTGAAGGTCCTCGTGTAGAGGGCGAACAGCAGGATCAGGACAATCAGATACAGGCACACCGCCGCATACACGCGGCCCCAACTGCCGAGCACCGGAGGCGGATCGATGTCGTTCGGTTTCACTGCACCAGTTTCCCAGCGCTCAGCAGGTTGGCAAAGATCCGGTAGGCGCCCGGCACCCCGGCCGGAAGTTGCCGGAACCAGGACAGCGCGGTGAAGATATACACTCCCTTGCCGTAGCGCGCATACAGCGTGCCGCCCTCCAGCGGTTTTTCTCCCGGATCATTGGAACGCCACACCGGCTGATACTTGGAGTCCCATTCCGAGGCAAAGTAGAGGCCGCGCTCCTGTACCCAGCCTTCAAAATCGGAGCTGCTGATCCGGTTTGGCGCCTGCAGCAAGGGATGGTCGGCCCGCACCGCATGCATGGGGGCCTCCTCCACAGTGATTCGATCGCGCGAAATCTTCATTGGATAAGGGCCGATCCTGTCCAGGAGATTCGGATTGCCGCCTGTAAATCCCCCTTCCAGGACGTTGTACTGCACCACAAAGGTGCCGCCCTTGGCCACGTAGTCCATCAGGCGTTCCTGATTGGCCCGCAAATCCTTGCGTGTGTTGTAGGCCCGGATTCCGGCAACAATCGCATCGTATCCGCTCAGGTCGCCGCGCGCCAGCTCATCCGCCGTGAGTAGATTCACCCGAACACCCAACTGCCGCAGCGCCGCCGGAACCTCGTCTCCCGCTCCCATCACGTACCCGACGTTCCTGGCCAGCGTCTCCACATCGGCGCGAACCAGCGATGCCTGCGCCGTGGGAAAAAGGGTCTGCGGTGAAATGTGGTCGTACTGAATCAGATGAACACCAGAGTGGATTACCGCGGTACCTGCCCGGACCTCGGCCCGCAGCACAGCCTTGGACGCCTTCTCCGGCGGACTCACGGAGAAGGACAAGGCCGCCATCTCTCCGTCTTCCGCGAGTTGAAACGGAAGCGAGGCCGGACTCACTTTCCATCCCTCTGGCGCCTGCAGCACCGCCTCGCCCTTCACCGGATCGTTGACCGCGCGCACCTGCAATTCCACTTTGCGCGGCGCTTTGCCCGCGAACAGAACCGAGCGTTCGGAGAATTCCACTGCCACCGGCGGCGCCACTACCAGCCCTCTGTTCAGCTCACCGCGGACCGGATCCACCCAACGGTGCGTAACCGGCCGGGTCAATTCCAAATCCGCGCCCTGCACCCGCAGGCGAAAGTGCGCCTGTAGCACCGCGGGTGCTTCCGGTGCGCCCAGCAACTGGTAATCGTCCACTGTATACAGAGTTCCGCCGTGCGGCCTGTTCAGCCAGTAGGGCTGCGTCAACGGCCAGTCCTCCGGGACCGGAATCGAAATCTCTTTGGTCAAAGGCTGGTTGTTGTGCAGAGGCGATTCCGGAATGGTCACCGCATGCATGCGATGAAAACCTTCCACCTCCATCGCGGCCAGCGACACCGGAGCGCCGGAACGGTTCATGGCCGTCAGCGACACTTTGATCTCCCGGCCGGGTGAAACCGAATAGCGCAGTGCATTGGCGTCCAGCCACAGGCCGGCTGCCTGCGCGATCAACTCATCGGCCTCGCGCAGTTTGGCCGCCGCCCATGGATGCCGCATCTTGGCCATCAGAGTGCGCGCCATGTTGAGTGAGGACAAAGCGCTCTGTGGGCGCTCCAGTTCAAAACGCCGCCGCGCCTCGGCCAGCATCGCCTCCACTTGTTCTCCTCCCGGCACGCGCTGCCAGGATGTGTCCACTCCGTCCATCAGATCCGTCTGCGCTGCTTCTCCCGCCACCAGCGTCAGGTAGTTTTTCATCGGACCCTTCCGTTCGGCCGCGCCCATTCCCTGGCTCCGATGCAAGCTGCGGCTTATTCCGGCGATCTCCCCATACGAGAAGCCCAGCAGCGGGTTGTATTCTCCGGTATCAATCTCGATACGGCCCGGCATTACAGCCGCCTCCTTCTCCATCGCGCGCGTGAAGTTGAACGCGTTCCACAGTAGCCGCTTGGCCTGCCACGTCTGTACGTGAGACAGTTGCTCGGGGAAACGTTTGGGATCGGCAGCGGCTGTAAACGCCTCCTTGCCGAGAATCGCCGAGCTCTGGTGTTGCCCGTGGCCATCCCGCGGAGTTCCCGAAAACCGCAGCACAATCACATCCGGTTGAAATTTACGAATCGTGAAGACGATATCTGCCAGAACTTTTTCCCGCCCCCACTTAATCAAAGTCTCCTCGGCGGTCTTGGAAAAGCCGAAATCGATGGCCCGCGTAAAATACTGCTCAGCCCCATCCACGCGGCGCGCCGCCAGCAACTCCTGGGTCCGTATCACCCCCATCAGATCGCCTTGCTCGGAGCCGATCAGATTTTGGCCGCCTTCCCCGCGCGTCAACGATAAGTAGGCGGTTCGATACTGCCGGCCGCGCGCGCAATAGGCCAGCAGCGCCGTGTTCTCATCGTCCGGATGCGCGGCGATCATCAGCACGCTGCCAAGCACACTCAACCGGTCGAGACCGGCTTTCACCCGCACTGCGCCCTGCGGCGCTTGCGCACCGGCGGCAATGGCGAACAGGATAAGGGCGGCAACCAGCCTGCGAGTCATAGAGTCCAGTTTAGACGATCCCGTGGAAGTGGCTTTGCATGCGGGGACAACTGATGGCCTTGTGATGGTGCTCCCAGCGGCCGATGGGTATGGTGTGCCGGTTAGCGTCGCATTTTGAGGCTATCTTCAAAAAACCGCCTCAAGCAGGGGACGAAACCAGAAGGCCCGGGATATCACGGAAATCGACTAAGTTCAGAGTCCACAGTTCAGCGTCCTGTGTGATAGCGCAGGCAGCAATGGCTAGATCATTCTCGCGGCCACGAGGCCTTTGGACAGCTTTGTAGAGTTCGGCAGCCACCGAGGCTTCCTCCGCCCCGAACGGCATGGCCCGATCCTTGGGCAATAAGGCCTCTTGATCCGAAAGCTCCTCCAACAGGCGGGGGCCGCGAAGCCACTCGTAGTACACCAGCGAGGGCATCACAACGCGCTCCCCCTTCTCCACCACCCTCCACAGCGCCCTCGCGGAACGCCTCGCTCCCGTGAAGCAGTCGATGACTACGGACGTGTCCAGAAGGATCACGCCGGGGACCGGCGGCCCCCGGCCCGGCGGGCTTGACGGATCGATTTCAACTCTTTCTCGACCTCGCCCTGGGGGCGCGTCGGCGGACGAGCCATCATCTCCCCGAGTATTTTCAACATGCCCAAGCGCTCGCGCTCGCTCAACTTTCCCATGCGTTCATGGTAGTCGTGGATCGCTTCGCGGACCACCTGGCTCTTGGGCTTGGCCAGGCGCTCGGCGGTCTGCCGAAGCCGGGCAATCGTTGGACGGTCAAGCGTGAACGTGACTTTAATGGCGTCCATATCAATACCATACTACCATATTACGCTCAAACAGGGCTCCCGGACTGCCTTCTTCGTGATTTTGGACAGGCTGGGCGGCCTGCGGCGCTTTAGGCTAGACTAAGAACATTATGAAAACACTTCTGGGAGTCCTGGTAATCGGTCTGTTCGGAATGAGCCTCTATGCGCAAAGCGGAGCCATTCTCGGCACTTTGGTGGACCCCTCGGACGCCGCGATTCCGAATGTGAAAATCGTGGCTATTGACGAGCTCAAGAAAATCATCGCGCGCGAAACGGCTACTTCATCCAACGGCTCCTTCGCGCTGCGGCCCCTCCTGCCAGGCAAGTACACACTGAAAGTCGAGGCTGCCGGTTTCAAAACGCTGGAACGGACTGAGCTCACACTCGATCAGAACCAGACTTTAAATCTCGGCGCCGTGCAGTTGCAGGTTGGCCAAACTACGGAATCCATCCAGGTGGAGGCCGCTGTACCGCTCGTCGAAACAGCCACGGCCCAGAAGTCCTTCGTGATCGACGCGCGCCAGGTCACCCAATTGGCCCTGAATGGCCGCGATTTCCAATCCCTGATCAAGACGCTGCCGGGCATCGTTTCCAATGACCGTTCCGACTTCCGCCTCGCCTTTAACAACACCGACGCCTTCAACGTGAACGGACTGCGCGGCTCGATGAACAACGTGTACCTGGACGGTTCTATCAACACCGACGTAGGGGCCAACGACGGCCAGTATACGCAGATTTCCCTCGATGCGGTGGGCGAGTTCAGGGTGCAGACATCCACGTTTAACGCCGAGTTCGGGCGCAATCCGGGCGTCATGATCTCCATCAACACCAAGAGCGGCGGCACAAAGTATCACGGCACCCTCTATGAGTTCCTCCGCAACAATGCCATGGACTCGCGCTTCCCCTTCGACACCACTGGCAACACACAGAAACTCCGCTTCAACCAATACGGCGGCAACCTCTCGGGGCCAATCGAATTTCTGCCCGGCGTCTCCACCAGGCGCGACCAGAAGATGTTCTTCTTCTTTAACTATGAAGGCACGCGGGCGGTGCGTCCATTGGGAGGCACCTTCGTCGATATTCCGAGCGCGGCAACCCTGACCGGGGACCTAAGCGGACTTTACCGCACCGGCTTCATTCTGGATGGCAACAATCAGCCTACGCAGTTCCGTAACGGGCAGATCTTCCGCCCTGGTTCGCTGGTGCGCGCCGCGGGCGGCCGCATTGTCGGCGGCGACCCCTACCTCAACAATCAGATCCCGCAATCGGAGTGGTCCCGCAACGCGCCCGCATTCATCAAGCTTCTGGCGCTTCCCAATCGCGCATCCGCATCGCCCACGCCGAACGTGCCGGAGCAGGTCAGGCTTCCATTCCAGAACTCCTACGGCTTTAATAAGGACGCAAAGGTGTTGCGCTATGACTGGGCCATCAGCCCGAAAGCCAACTTCTTTTTCCGCTGGGCCGATGATGCGCAAAATGAGACCAACCTGCTCGGCATCTTTGCCTCCACGCCCTATCCGGTGGCGCCGCAGTTTCGCGCCAAACCCGGCTCGTCGTGGTCCTGGAACCTGGTCAACGTCATCTCCCCCACAACCACCAATGAGGTGATCTTCACCTATAACCACCTGACGCAGATTGTGGACATCACCTCCGACACGCCGCAATCGGCCTACGATGCCAAGGCGCTCGGCTTCACCGGACCGATGCT
>Ga0080064_1002087_pt1 | contig 36020 bp, 29 predicted proteins | sample Subgrocontami54m_FD_69260 | JGI IMG/M metagenome (GOLD analysis project Ga0080064, IMG submission 69260) | Subsurface groundwater microbial communities from S. Glens Falls, New York, USA - GMW46 contaminated, 5.4 m (SPADES assembly) (version 2) ...
ATAAGCGAGTTCCCGCGGGTCCATCGCCCGTCGCAGACGGGCGTAACCGCCCTTGAGGACGCGCTATGGCGAGGCGGGTGAGGGGTTACAAATCCTTGATAGGCCAGAACCCCCTCACCCCGACCCTCTCCCCACAGGGGAGAGGGAGAAGAGCGCGAAGGCGCACATACCGAGCGCTACTTCGCCAGCGCCTGTTGCAACAACTGGACAGTTTCCGGCGCCTGATGGACGTCTTTGGTCGGTCTGACGCGGAGCCGGGCTATCCGGCTCCGCGATCGTGCGTGTCGTTGGCCGTCAGTTACAGGCGATCGCCTTGGCTTCGCCGCCGCTGCTTGGCGCATTGACGGTGCAGGTCATGCCGACCTTAAGGCTGTTGCGATCACCCTTCTGGCCGGCGACGGTGATTTCCGTGCGCGATCCGGAAATGGCGACGTCCAACGTCTTGCCGTCGGCGAGCTTGAGCACCACTTTGCCGCGGCCGTCGTATTCGGCGATCGTGCCCTTGGTTGCGGCAGAGGCAGAGGCAGGGGTTGCAGCCGGCTCTTTCTTTTCCAGAGCGTTCTTCAAGAGCGCGATGGTCTCCGGCTTCTGGTTGAGCGCAACTTGTATCGCCTTCAGCACGTCGGCGCCGTACCCCGGCTCGACCGGACGTTCCAGCTTGGCGGCCTTGGCCTGCAGCTCCGGATCCTGCAATGCCTTGCGATAGGCGTCTTGCAAAGCCTGCAGCTGCGGCGCCGGAATGCCGGGCGGGCCCGCGGTCAGCCGCGCGATGTCGCCCTGCGATTGGACGAGAGCGACGATCGCTTGAGCGTCTGCGTCCTTGATGAGATCCTTGAGCTGCGGGACGTCCTTTTCGCTGCCGCCGATCTGGGCGATGTAGCGGCCATAGCCGTTCTTGATGAACTGCTCGAACGAAGAGCGTGAGCCCATGCCGCCGGTCACCTCGCCGCGCCGCATCGCCAGCTGGTCGTCGTTGCCGTTGTAGCCGGTCAGGATCTTGACCGGCAGCTTAAGCACGTGAGCGAGCGCGTTGATCTCAACGTAGTTGGCGCTGCCGATGCCCGAGGTGGCGAAATTGACCGGCTGCTTCTGCGACCGCAGGTCATCGAAGGTCTTGATCGGGGATTGCGCACCGATCACGAACACGCGCGGCTCGGAACTCGCCTTGCCGATCCACGACATCTTGGTCAGATCGAACTTCACACCGTCGGCCTTGATCAATTGGTTGTAGATCAGGCCGGTGTTGAAGGTGCCGATGGTCAGGCCGTCGGGCCGCGACGCATAGATGGCGTTGGCGCCGATCAGGTGGCCGGCGCCCGGCATGTTCTTCACCACGAAGGTGGAGCCGGGCAGATACCTCTGCATATATTCCGCGATCAGGCGGCCATAGAGATCGTAGCCGCCGCCCGGCGCGGTGGCGACGATATAGGTGACGGTCTTGCCCTTGTAGAAATCGGCTCCGCTCTGGGCCTGCACCGGGCCGGCCAGGCCGGCGGCCAGCAAGGCGCCGGAGGCGAGTGACAGGTAGGGTCGGGTGCTGAACATCGGCTTCCTCCTCGGATTGCGGTCCGGCGCGCTTTGTTAAAGCGGCCTGTTATCGCTCGGCCTGCGTTCCGTGCGGCGTAGGTAATAGAGCGAAAATGCGGTTGCAAGGCGCCATTTGACGCTGATCAGCCGAGGAAATAGTCCGTAATGAAACCGGTATGCAGCGACACCCGCAGCACTTTTTCGAAAGCCACGAACAGGACCGTACAGGCGATGGCGGTAAGACCGAGCGTCATGCGCCAACTCGCCTGCGCCCGTAGCCGCAGAAAGGCGATGAGGAATACTGGCACTGCAAGATGAAAGCCGAACAGGATGATTCCGGCGATGAAAGCCAGGAAATAACCCCAAGCGATGAGCTCCCGTCGCACTTGTTCGCGCGGGTCAAGATCGCTCTCGGGCAACAGCAGATGACCGACGTCGAAGTGGACCTTGTGGCCAACGAGGCGGGCAACCTGTTCCTCCGCCTTCTCGATGTCACTCCGGTGATCGGCAACTTTACTGCTAAGGCGCCGTTCGCGAGCATCCAGTACAAGCTGAAGCAGGCAGAGCGCAATGGCGGGTATGCCGACCACGAAGGTCATGAAGCGGGCCCCGGCCGGATAGCGGCTCGAAATGGCGATCATCGTCACGAAAATCGCCAGCAACAGCAGGGTCATGATCGAATTGGAATATCGCGCAATCGAGGGCATCATCGGGCGACACTCAAGTGTTGCGGGGCCTTGGGCGGCCTGAGGTTCCGGTAAACGGCGAAAGCGATCGTCGCCACGATCAACGCGACAAGGACGAGGGAGAGCGGGCGCAGAAAAAATTCCAGTCCCCAAAGACCCAACGCCTTATGGAGCGACTCCTCGGAGATCCGGCCCAGCACCAGTCCGATCACAAAGGGCGCGCGCGGCCAGTTGAAGCGCAACAGTCCGTAACCGATCACGCTTATCGCCACCAGAATCAGCAAGTTCTGCCACTGTCCCTCGTTGACGTAAGCGCCGACGACGGCCAGCACGATAATAAAGGGGACCAACATCGCGCCGTTAACGAACGTGAGCATCGCCGCCCAACGCATGATGAATAGCAGGAAAAACACCGCGATAAGATTGCCGACGACCAGCGCCCAGATCAGCGTCCACACCAGGGGAAGGTTATCCGTCATCATGGTCGGGCCGGGCTGGATGCCGAGAATGATGAACGCGCCCATCAGCACCGCCATGCCGGAACTGCCGGGAATGCCGAAGAACAGCGTCGGCAGCAGCGAGCCGCCCTCGCGGGAATTGCTGCCGCATTCCGGCGCGATCACGCCTTCGACAGCGCCGTGGCCGAAACGTTCCGGAGTTTTCGAGCTTTGCACGGCGTGGCCGTAACAGAACCAGGCGGCGGTATTGCTGCCGAGGCCCGGGATCATGCCGACCACGGCGCCGATGGCCGAGGTGCGCAGTACCAGCCACCAGTGCCGCGGCACTTCCATGACGCCCTGAAACAGCTGGCGATAGGAGAATTTCGCGGCCTCTTGTGACACGGCGGCGATCGACCCGCCCCTGACGGCGAGCGCGATCATTTCGGGGATCGCGAACAGCGCCAGCACCGCGGTCACCAGGCTCAGTCCGTCCCACAGGAACAGCAAGTCTCCGGCATAGCGCGGCGTTCCAGTATAGGGGTCCATCCCAATGGTCGCCAGCATCAACCCAAGCAATCCGACAATGATGCCCCTGAAGATGTGGCCACCGCCGGCAAGGAAGGCGATGAAGGTGATGCCGAGCAGCGCCAGCAAAAAGAATTCGGCCGGGCTGAATGCCAAGACCACCGGTTCGAGCACCGGAATCATAACCGCAAAGACGACTGCGCCGAAGATGCCGCCGACGCCGGAGGCCGTCACGCTTGCCCCGAGCGCGCGGCCGGCCTCGCCTTTCTTGGCCATCGGATAGCCGTCGATGGTGGTGGCGGCATCGTCGCCGTCGCCGGGCACGCCGAACATGATGCTGGAAATCTGGCCGCTGGTGCCGTTCACCGCATGCATGGTGAGCAGGAACACGGCGCCCGGAATCATCTCCATCCCGAATACGAACGGAATGGCGAGCGCGATCGAAAGCCTGCCGCCGATGCCCGGTGTGACGCCCACGATCAGCCCGCACAGGACGCCGATCAGCATCAGCCCCATTATCTTGCCGGACGTCAGCATCGCGAACAGCGAGCTGAACATGATTTCGATCATGGGACTACTTCAGCTCCCGGGACTTCCGCGGGCGGTGCCTGCATCGGACGTCCCCCTTGGACGTTGCCCCCGGGTGAAATCCGCCCATCTATCCGACCGCTTACGCATAGGGCAAAAATCCATTCAATGGGAAGTGGGAAAGAGTTTTTTTGAAAGCGAATAGTTGCAACAAGGACCGTCTCATCCGGGGGCCGGAAACGATGCCGGCCGGGCAACCCCGCCGGCGCTTGAAACCGGCGTATTTAACGGCTTTCCCGCGCGCGTTGGCTGCGCTTTCCAATCGCGCAGCCGGCTGCTACAGGACCTGCACCTCAGGCGCGCCCTGAGCATGTGATTTCCGCGGGGTGGAGCAGCCATAGGCCGAGCGCAAGCGAGGCCGTCGACCGAAAGGCCGGGCGGGTCGACAACGCAGGAGAATTATCGCGGGGTGGAGCCGCCCGGTAGCTCGTCAGGCTCATAACCGTCGTGAGGCCGGCGAGCGCAGCGAGACGAAAGCCGAACGACGCCCCCGCGCAGGCGGGGGTCCAGATGGATCCATTAACGCGGGGTGGAGCAGCCCGGTAGCTCGTCAGGCTCATAACCTGAAGGTCGTAGGTTCAAATCCTACCCCCGCAACCAAATTGAAAAGGGACCCGCCATCTTGCGGGTCCCTTTTCAATTTTGCGGCGGGTGCGGTGAATGAAGCTAAGGGGGTCCCCGGCGCGGCGGCGCAGTCCGCCGCGCTCGGGGCAGAAAGTTTTCAAATCCTACCCCGCAACCAAATTGAAAAGAGATCCGCCATCTTGCGGGTCCCTTTTCAATTTTGCGGCGGGTGCGGTGAATGAACCGAAAGAGGTCCCCGGCGCGGCGGCGAAGCCCGCTGCGCTCGGGGCAGAAAGTTTTCAAATCCTACCCCCGCAACCAAATTGAAAAAGGAGCCGCGTCAACTTTTGCTTTGGTCACAGCCAGCCGATCCCGAGCCTATCGCCCAGCGAATAAGCACCACTCCCAAGCAAGGCCTGAACGACAAGCGCTACCGCCCAAAAGGCCGGGTATTCCCAACCGCCACCTTCGTTCGAAAACATCCAGCCCTTGGCGCCGTGCACCATGACGATTGTGCCCAGGATGAGTGGCACCAGCCCAATCGCGACCAGGCTTGTAGCGACACCCAGGACGAGCAATGTCCCGCCGCCTATTTCAGCCGCCATTGTCAGGTAGCCGACGAAACCCGGCAACCCAAGTGAGCGGAAATAGGCGGCGGTACCGGCGGGCTTGAACACGAGCAGTTTGAGCAACCCATGCGCCAGGAATAAAACACCGAGCGCTATTCGCAAAAGCAACGTTGCATACGGAATGAGATCGGCGCGCGACATGGTGTTCCTCCATGGCAACTCGGTGGTGGCGAGCTTCATCCTTACGAAACACTATCATTCCGCTTCAACGACCCGCTAATCAAGGGGTCGTATCCCAGCATCACGATCCCAGGGTGGTTCGGGTGTGAAACGGTTTGCGATAAAGTCGATGAACGCACGAACTTTTGCAGTCGGATGACGATCGGGCAGGAAGACGGCATAGATGCCGCCGAACTCGACTGTCGGTTGATCCAGATCGAGCGCGACCAGCGTGCCTGCGCGCATCTCGTCGGCAACGATAAACGTCGGCAGGTAGGCGAGCCCCTGGCCCGCGATTGCGGCGGTTCGCAGGGCCTCGCCATTGTTGGCCCGTAGGTTACCGGAAACGGGAACGGTGATTTCTCCCCGCGCGCCAAAAGCCCATCGATCGACGCCGGTCACGCGCGAAAGCGTGTAGCCAAGACAATTGTGGCCCGCCAAGCCCAAAACCGAGCGCGGTCTGCCGTGCGCTGCGAGATAAGACGGCGCCGCGCAGACGACGGTGCGGCAGGACGCGATCCGCCGTGCGATCAGGCTTGAATTGCTCAGGCTGCCGATGCGGATCGCAAGATTCCAGCCTTCTTCTGCGAGGTCGACCAGACGATCGTTGAGGCCGAGTTCAACGGACACCAGCGGATGGCGTTGCGCGAACTCCGAGAGCAGCGGCGCGATCTGTCGCGTGCCGAACGCGACCGGAGCGTTGAGGCGGACCAAGCCCCTCGGCTCGATGCGCTCAGCCGCCACGGCGGCTTCGGCCGCATCGATGTCGGCGAGAATGCGCTCGGAGGCTTCCAGGTAGCTGCGCCCGGCCTCGGTGATCGAGAGCCGGCGGGTGCTGCGGTGAAAGAGCTTGATGCCCAAGCGGGCTTCGAGCGCAGCGATGTGCTTGGTGATCATGGTCTGCGACAGACCCATGGCCCGGCCGGCGGCGGAAAAGCTGCCGGCCGTGGCGACTTTCGCGAACACCTCCAGCCCGGTCAGGCGGTCCAGCATCGGCTATCTCACTCTCTCAGTGTGAACTGAAATTCACAAATAGCACGTTATCATACCTATAAGAATAGATCATATAGCGGCCATAGAAACAGGAGACACCCATGATCGATACCCGGACCGCTCCCTATGCCGCGCTGCTCCTTCGCGTCAGCCTCGGCATTCTCTTCCTGGCCCACGGCCTCTTGCTCAAAGTGTTCATTTTCACGATCCCTGGCACCGTCGGTTATTTCCAAAGCGTCGGCTATCCCGGCTTCTTCGCCTACCTCGTCATCGCCGGCGAGATCGGCGGCGGGCTCGCACTTCTTCTCGGCGTCTGGACGCGGCCGATATCGCTGCTGCTGCTGCCGATCATGATCGGCGCGACCCTGCAGCATGTGAGCGGCGGTTGGCTGTTCACGAACCAAGGCGGTGGCTGGGAATTTCCGGTATTCTGGACTGCCGCGCTTGTCGCTCAGGCATTGCTCGGCGACGGAGCATTCGCCCTGCGCCTGTCGCGCAATAGAGGTCCCGTCGGCAAACTCGCCAACGCATACTCACGCTGAACCAGGCGGCGGGGCCGGCACGCCGGCCCTGCACCGCCAGAGGACGGTTCATGACAATACCCAGCCTATTCCTGTGCACAGCGCCCCGGCCTTGCCGATCAGTTCATGAGGTAAGCCGATGAGTGCCGAACCAGCCCCCGTCCTTCTCAACAAGAAGATTACGACGCTAATCGCGCCAAGCCCGAGGCGCAGGCGATTGCGATCAAGGACGGCAGAATCACTTCGGTGGGAACTGACCGCGAGATCGGTTCTCGGACATGCGGACCGGCGATGAGCAAGGCCGCCGTCGCTCGTCGATGCGGACGCTGTCGCTAGAAATTGTAGAACTCGGTATGCGAGTCGATCTCGGCACCGGGTGCAAAGGGACCCGGCCCAACCTTGACTCTCCTTCGGCTTGTCAGACAATCTTGGACCGATCATCGCCTTTGGAAGCGAAAGATCGGGCTCACCAGCATGGCGTGATGGCCGCAATCGTCACGTGGTGCTTTAGATCGGACTTTGTAATTCTACCAACCCAAGTATCGCCACGATGTACGGCGCAACTATGAGTTCGGCTTTTGGGCGCGCCTATCGGGTTGCAGCCTCGGTCAGCCGGTCAGTGAGTTCCGCTACTTCAAGAGGCAACGATCATGTCCACAAAACTCACGCCGGTCGAGTATCTGGCTCAGTTCAGTCCAATGGCCAGCGCTGCCTTTCAGGACTTACGCAAGGCCGTTCTGAAGGCTGGCCCACTCGATGCGCACACCTGCGAACTGATCACGCTCGGAGCACTGGTAACCGCGCGCAATGAGCCGAGCTTCAAGACCCATGCACGGCGCCTGCTGAAAGAAAACGTGCCGGTAGAAGCGTTGCGACAAGCCGTTCTGGTCACGTTTGCGGCAACGACCACTTTCACGGATATCGTGGCGGGCCTGCGTTGGGTCGATGACGTCTCGGCGGAAAAAGCCAGCTAGGGGTCGTATCGAATGACGGGTTACAAAACTGATCCGTAAGCCGCGATCCCATGGCAAATTGCTTGACACGCAAGGCAGGTGCTCACCTCCGCCGGAACATCTCGTTCATGGCGGCCTGCCATTTCTTCTGCGCGTCGCCGGAGAAGATGGCGGGAATGATCTTCTTCTGCTGCAACACGTCGACGACGCCGGGCGGATTGGTGGTGACGTCCGGCCACGTCGGCAGCCGTCCGCGCCGGGCTCGAATGGGGACGCCGACAGCGCTCCGCAAGCTCCTAATCGGACAGCCAGCAGCCAAGCCAATTGTACCCCGTATCCGTATAGACCCCGAACCGCCGGCAAAGCTCCCGCCGGTTCGCTCCTTCCTGCATCGCAAGCCGAACAAACTCACGCCACTCGTCCATGATCGACGCGTCTTGCCATGGCATGGATCGCCTCCCTGGAAGCCGAATCCATGCAATGATGATGTGCCGGTCATGTCCCCGAACACGCGTCGGGGATCTCTCCGGTCCATACATCAAGCCCGTGCATGACAAGGCAGGCTCTGTGCAACTTGTATAACCTGGCGCGGGGCGTGCTGGCGCCGGAAACGCGGGCGCGGCGCGGCAATGCCGGCAGGCGGGGCCGCAGGATCGCCGTTCCAAAGCCGCCGGCCGAGCCTCGGGCAAATCCCCGTCCGCGCTCCGCCGCGCCGATCAATGCGCCGGCAGATCCGGCGCCGGTGTCCGGGACGTTGCCGCCGGCGGATATCTTTGCCGCGCCAACTTTTGCGACCGCGCGCAATCGGCTGTCCGCATCGTGGCGGCAGTTCGGCACCATCCCGGCCTATGCGCTGTTCGTTGATTTGCCGTTTCGGCGCGGACGATTTTCGGCGTGTAAGCGCTTGTACTTATAAGCTTTCGTACCGAGTGCGGTTTTCCGTCGAGGCGAGTCGGCAAGGCTTCCGCACGCATGCGCGGGAATGAGCTAAGTGCGGCTCAACCAGTGCGGACATTGCTCTCTGCGAAAGTCCGCCAACGCGAACCTGCCGGCGTCGGTGAGCGGCGGCCCCCGCTCGCGCCGCGATCCTCGGGCGCGCGACTTGCTCAGCCGCTCGCGCCGGCGCCTGTCCGGGTGAGCCGTGCATATCGCTGGACACCACAGGTCAAATCCTACCGCCGCAAACGAACGAAAGGTCCCGGCGCGAGCGGGGCCCGCTTCGTTTGTTGCAACACGCCGAACCGGCGCGCCATGGTCCACACCGTGTTGCAGCCTGTGTCAGTTCAGCTCCGGAAAGCGATCGCCACTCAGCGGTACGTCAACATGATGTCGTAAGGTGGACCACAACCTGACTCAGCAAGTAGTAACTACGTATTCCGAAATATTGTCTTTGTTTGTAATTGGCTAAACGGCCCCAATTACGGATGGTTGTGCTGTCTCAGATTTCAATCGGTGACTGTATACCAGGATACCGTCTCTCATGCGTGCGGAGACTAGCGGAGACTTTGCGCATCATCTTTCGCGCCGGCTTTTTGGACCCGCATCCAACCTTCGCCGTCGTTGCGGTTCGGTTGCCATTGTCGCTGCCCTCGTCCTTTCGTCCACCGTCGCAGCGGCCCTGACGCCGTCAACGACCACGGTCGTGTCGTCGGTCAATCCGAGCGCCTTCGGCCAGTCGGTCACCTTCACCGCCACCGTAGAAACTGTCGTCGTCACCCCAACCGGGACCGTCACCTTCAAGGATGGCGCGACCACGCTCGGCACCGGCACGCTCAATGGCGCCGGCCAGGCCACCTTCGCCACCGGCGCACTCGCAGCCGGCAGCCATTCCATCACCGCGGTCTATGGCGGTGACACGATTTACGACCCCAGCACTTCCGCGCCACTCACCCAGACCGTCAACCAGAACGCCAGCACCACGACACTGATCTCTTCGGTCAATCCCAGCGCCTTCGGCCAGTCGATCACCTTCACCGCCACCGTCAGCGGCTCCGGCGGCACCCCGACCGGAACCGTCACCTTCAAGGACGGCTCGACCACGCTCGGCACCGGCACGCTCAATGGCGCCGGCCAAGCCACCTTCTCCACCAGCGCACTCACGGCCGGCAGCCATTCCATCACCGCGGTCTACGGCGGCGACACGAATTTTGCGACGAGCACGTCGCCGATCTTGACGCAGGTCGTCGATCGCAGCGCGAGCACCACATCGCTGGTTTCGTCGGTCGCCGCAGGCGCGTTCGGTCAGCCGGTAACTCTTACCGCGACGGTCACCGGCACGGGCGGCACCCCGACCGGAACCGTCACCTTCAAGGATGGATCGACCGCGCTCGGCACCCGAACGCTCAACGGCAGCGGCCAAGCGGCCTTCACCACCAGCGCACTCGCCATCGGCAGCCATTCCATCACCGCAGTCTACGGCGGCGATGCGCTGTTTGGCGAAAGTACCTCACCCGTTCTGACCCTAACGGTCGGAGCGCCGGTCGATAGCGTCAAGCTGCGCAGGTTTCAGGTCGCGATCACCAAGGTCGAGGGGCAAAGCTCAGGGCAGGCGACGTCCGACGCAATCGAATCCAGCATCGCAGAGGCTTTCGCCGCCGACGATCAGTTGATCACCCGGAACAGTCTTGGCGTCCGGCTCAACTTCGCGGCGGAACAGAAGGCAAGCGATCGTATAGATGGTGCCTTCTCTTCGCTTCGCAACGTGAACAAAGCGACAGGCGCGGCGCGGCATCCCAGGACATGGTTTGCCTGGACCGACGTGCGAGTTACCAGCTGGAGCACCGGACAATCCTCGGCCGACATCCGAGGCGGTCAGGTCAATGCGTTTGCCGGCGTGACACATAAGTTTTCGCCCGACTTTCTGCTGGGTGCATTCGCGGGCTTCGAGACCTTTGATTACACTTCGCAGTCTCTATCAGCGCGCATGAACGGCAACGGTTGGACCATCGGCGGCTATATGGGCTGGCACCTGCTGCCGGGTCTGCGCTTTACGGCGGGCGTCGCGCATTCCAGCGTGACCTACGACGGCACCGCCGGCACTGCCGCCGGAACGTTCCCGGCCAGCCGCTGGCTTGTCACCTCGGCGCTGACCGGTAGCTACAAAATCAGCCACGCGTGGGAGGTCGAGCCGTCGGTGCGAGTGTTCGCGCTCTGGGAAAGCAATCAAGCCTACATCGACAGCCTGGGGACCCAACAGGAAGCGCGCCGTTTTTCTACCGGTCGCGTCAGCACGGGCATCAAGGCAACGTACTGGTGGCAGTATTCAAAGACGGTGAAGATCGCACCCTATATCGGCGCGTATGGAGACTATCATTTCACCGAGGACGACGCCGCGGCGACCGCGCTTGCCCCGGAATGGCTGCAAGGTCTGTCCTTGCGGGTCATGTCCGGCGTTGCGCTCATGTCCTCGCGCGGATCGAAAGTCTCCCTGGGCGGGGAGGCGGGGGGCGTTGGCAGCGGAGAATTCACCGTCTGGTCGGTCCGCGGTCGCGCAACCATACCCTATTAGCCGCGGTCCTGCGTGGGCATAGAATCCGTTTTCTCACCTCCGCCGGAACATCTCGTTCATGGCGGCCTGCCATTTCTTCTGTTCGTCCCCGGAGAAGATGGCGGGAATGATCTTCTTCTGCTGCAACACGTCCACGACGCCGGGCGGATTGGTGGTGACGTCCGGCCGCGTCGGCAGCCGTCCGCGCCGGGTGAGCGACTGCTGCGCCTCGCGGCTGAGCACGAAGTTGGCCGCCAGCAGCGCCGCCTTCGGATGCGGCGCCTGCGCGCTGACGCCGACCGAGCCGAAGATCAACGCCACCGGATCGAGCGCCCAGAAATCCGTCGGCGCGCCGGACAGCTTCACATTGATGGTCAGCGACGCGTAATTGTTCAGCGCCACCCAATACTCTCCGGCGCCGACCGCGCGCGCCAGAGCGAGATGGCCGTCGACCACCACCGGATTGAGCGCCCGCACGATGTCGGCAACGAGCTTGCGGCCGCGCTCCTCGCCGTAGTGCTGCGCGATGGCGTACAGCCATTCGGTATCGTTGATATCGATGGCGACCTTGCCGGCCCATTGCTTGCGCGCGGCAAACTCCTCGAAGGTTTTCGGCAGCTCGTCCGGCTTGACGAAGTTGCTGTTGTAGGCGGGCGCATTGTAATTCGCATAGACGCCATACCAGCGGCGGTTGGGATCGCGCGCATGCGACATGAGGTTCTTGGCTTCCGGCGGATCGAATTGCAGCAGCGCCTCGTCGGGCAGGCGGTTCACCGGCGTCGTCACCAGCACGTCCCAGGTCCGCTGCCGGGCGCGGCTCTCGATTGCGATACGTCCGATCAGCGATGTATCGGAGCCGCGCACATAGCTCACCTTGACGCCGGTTGTGTCCTCAAACTGTTTCCAGAACGGCAGCGCTTCCTCTTCGTTCATCGAGCCGTACACGGTCAGCGCGCCTTCCGCCTTGGCGGCGGCCAGCAGGTCGGGAACGATCCAGGACGGGGCCTGGGCGGCGGCCGGGGCCCCGGTGGCGAAGCAAAGGGCAAGGAGCGCGGCGACGGCTAGGCTCAGTATCGGTTTGAAGTGGTCGCGCACGTCGCCTCCTCCTATTCCCGTCACCGGATGAACGCCCGCACCAGCCGAAAAGACTAGCGCGTTCTCCGCAAGGCTGCGAGGCGGGGCAAACGGCTGTCATCGCACTGTCGGTGCGGGCGCACCCGGCGCGGCGTGTCTTTTTCAAGGCAAATCAATAGCTTGCTGTTGTTTTGGGTGTGCCTTGCTCGGGTGCAATTAACCCGCGAAGGCAACTCAATTTTAACGTGCGGCAGTTCGCCCTCTAGCCGGCTGGTATAATGCATACAATGATGCAGTCCGCGCGCAGGCCATCTCCTGCGCGTTAGGGGGACATAACGAATCGTTCTGGGGACTGATCTCATTCACCTGCCAGCCGGCGCAGATCGGCGGCAACGTCACAGGGAGAGAGACGCCATGACACGTTCGATCCATTCATTGGGGGCGGCGGGATTGGTCGCCCTTTGTGCCGCGCTGGGGCCTACAGCGGTTTCCGCAGCCTGGGAGCCGACGCGGCCGGTTGAATTCATCGTTCCCGCCGGCACCGGCGGCGGCGCCGACCAGATGGCGCGCACCATCCAAGGCATCGTCACCAAATACAGTCTGATGAAGCAGCCGCTGGTGGTGATCAACAAGGCCGGGGGGGCAGGCGGCGAAGGCTTCCTCGACATCAAGAACGCACGCAACAACCCGCACAAGCTCGTCATCACGCTGTCGAACCTGTTCACCACCCCGCTCGGCACCGGCATTCCCTTCAGCTGGAAGGACCTGACGCCGGTTGCGATGATGGCGCTCGACGAGTTCATCCTGTGGGTCAATGCCGACACCCCGTACAAGTCGGTGAAAGATTATGTCGACGCGGTAAAGAAGGGTTCCCCCGGACAGTTCAAGATGGGCGGCACCGGCTCCAAGCAGGAAGACCAGATCATTACCGTCGCTATCGAAAAGGCGATCGGCAGCAAGTTCACCTACATTCCATTCCGCGGCGGCGGCGAGGTCGCCGTCCAGCTGGTCGGCAAGCACGTCGACTCCACGGTCAACAATCCGATCGAGGCAGTGGCGCAGTGGCGCGGCAACACCGTGCGGCCACTCTGCGTGTTCGACGGCAAACAGCTGCCTTACACGGAGAAAGTTTCCGGCGAGCAGACCTGGGCCAGCATCCCGACCTGCAAGTCGCAGGGCCTCGACACCGAATATCTCATGCTGCGCGGCGTCTTCATGGGCCCGGGCGCGACCAAGGAGCAGGTCGATTACTACATCGGCGTGCTGCAGAAGGTGCGGGAGACGCCGGAGTGGAAGAAGCTGATGGCCGACGGCGCCTTCAACCAGACCTTCATGACCGGCGACGAATACGCCACGTGGGTCGCCAACGAAGAGCAGCGTCATCGCGGCCTGATGAAGGACGCGGGTTTCTTGGCACAGTAACAGCGTAGGGCACACCGCCGGCGGTTCATCTCCGCCGGCGGCGGGGCTCATTGTGCGCCGGGAGTAGATTGATGACGGAGGACGTCGAGCGGACACCGGGCGCGGGACCGTCTCACCGTGCGGTGGAGATCGGAGTTGCGATCGCCACCATCGTATTCGCCCTGATCATCATCTATGGAAGCATCCAGGCCGGGATCAACTGGGGCGTGGAAGGTCCGCGCGCGGGTTTCTTTCCGTTCTATGTGGGCTTGATCATCCTCGGGGCGAGCGTCGTCAATCTCGTCCAAATCTTTTCCGGCCTCACGAAGGACGGCCTGTTCGCCGACTGGTCGCAACTGCGTCAGGTGCTGTCGGTCGTCATCCCGGCGGCGATCTATGTCGCGCTGATCCCGTGGATCGGGATCTACGTCGCTTCGGCGCTGCTGATCGGTGTGTTCATGAAATGGCTCGGTGGCTACGGCTGGCCGCTGGTGCTGGTCATTTCCATCGGCGTGCTGCTGGTCACCTTCGTCGTGTTCGAGCGCTGGTTCCTGGTGCCGTTGCCGAAGGGGCCGGTCGAGCAGTTTTTGGGATTCTGAGGGCGTTGGGAATATGGGGGATCGGGGGCGCGTGCCGCCGGTTGCGAGTCGATGGAAGAGATTGCCAACCTGTTTCAGGGCTTTGCGGTAGCCCTGCAGCCGTTCAACATCATGGTGATGGTCGTCGGCATTCTGCTCGGCGTCATCATCGGCGTGCTTCCCGGCCTGGGCGGGGCAAACGGGGTCGCGATCCTGTTACCGCTGACATTCTCGATGTCGCCGACCTCGGCGATCATCATGCTGTCATGTATCTATTGGGGCGCGCTGTTCGGCGGCGCCATCACCTCGATCCTGTTCAATATTCCAGGCGAGCCATGGTCGGTGGCGACCACCTTTGACGGCCATCCGATGGCGCAGCAGGGCAGGGCGGGCGAGGCGCTGACTGCCGCCTTCACCTCGTCTTTTGTCGGCGCGCTGTTTGCCGTCATCATGATCACGCTGGTGGCGCCGCTGGTCGCCCGCTTCGCGCTGCAGTTCGGGCCGGCAGAAAAATTCGGCGTCTATTTCCTCGCCTTCTGCAGTTTCGTCGGCATGAGCAAGGAACCACCGGCCAAGACCGTGGTGTCGATGATGATCGGCTTCGCGCTCGCCGCCGTCGGCCTCGATGCCATGACCGGACAGCTGCGCCTGACCTTCGGTTCGGAAACGCTGTTGACCGGCTTCGACTTTTTGATCGCGGTGATCGGCCTGTTCGGCATTGGCGAGATCCTGCTGACCATGGAAGAGGGCCTGAGCTTCAAGGGTCGTTCCGCCACCATCAACCCGCGGGTTGTGTGGCAGACCTGGAAAGAGCTACCGCGCTACTGGGTCACGTCGCTGCGTTCCTGCATCATCGGATGCTGGCTGGGCGTGACGCCGGCGGGCGCTACGCCCGCGTCGTTCATGAGCTACGGCGTCGCCAAGCGGGTTTCCAAGCGGGGCCGCAATTTCGGCAAGGGCGAAATCGAGGGCGTGGTGGCGCCGGAAACCGCGGCGCATGCCGCCGGCACTGCGGCGCTGTTGCCGATGCTGTCGCTCGGCGTACCCGGCTCGCCCACGGCGGCGGTGCTGCTCGGCGGCCTGTTGATCTGGGGCCTGCAGCCCGGTCCGATGCTGTTCATCGAGCAGAAAGAGTTCGTCTGGGGACTGATCGCCAGCATGTATCTCGGCAACCTGGTCGGGCTGTTGATCGTGCTCACCTGCGTGCCGCTCTTGGCGGCGATCCTGCGCATTCCATTCAGCATCATCGCGCCGGTCATCCTCGTGCTCTGCGCCATCGGCGCCTACACGGTTCACAACAGCACCTTCGACGTCGTGCTGATGATGGTGTTCGGCGTGGTCGGCTATGTGCTGAAAAAATGTAACTACCCGCTGGCCCCATTGGTTCTGGCGATTGTGCTGGGCGACAAGGCGGAAGAAGCCTTCCGGCAATCGCTGCTGTCCTCGCAAGGCAGCCTCGGCATCTTCTGGTCGAACGGGCTGGTCAGTTCGATCATGGCGTTGGGACTGATCGCGATGTTCTGGCCGCTGATCTCGGCGGGATTTGCGCACTTTCGCCCGAAGCCGGCGGTTTAACACAAGGACTCTGATGCGGCATCGGCGCATGGTCTGGGTTGTCGAACCAACGCGGTTGAATTTTACTCGTTGCGCGACGTAAATAGTCTGGAATATTGTATACCAAGTGAGGGGTGCTTGATGAGTGCGAGCGACAGCTCCCAGCATGCCGGAGATCCAGCGGACGCATTGGCGCCTTCGCGGGTCGCGGTGGCCCCGATCGACAGCCCGGCCAGCTTCAAACACAAGGCCTATGCCGCCTTGAAGAACGTCATCGTATCGATGGACGTCTACCGCAGCCGCGCCGACATCCGGCTCGACGAGCGCCGGCTGGCGCAGGATTTTGGCATCAGCCGCACGCCCGTGCGCGAGGCCATGGCGCAGCTCGAGCGCGAAGGATTCGTGCGGGCGATCCCCCGCCGCGGCATCTATGTGGTGCGCAAGACCAAACGCGAGGTGATCGAGATGATCACCGCCTGGGCAGCGCTCGAAGGCATGGCGGCGCGCCTGATAACCGAAAGCGGCAGTGACGACGAGATCGCGGCGCTGCGACGTATGTTCGCCACCTTCGAGGACGGCCAGGTGCGGGCCCATCTCGACGAGTATTCCGAGGTCAATATCGAGTTTCACCAGACCATCATCCGCATGAGCGGCAATCGCGTGCTGATCGATCTGGCAGAGAACCTGTTCACCCATATGCGCATGATCCGGCGCAAGACCATCGGCGAAAAGGATCGGGTCGACCGCTCGATCCGCGACCACATGCACATCATCGAGGCGATCGAGGCGCGCGACGCCATGCGCGCGGAAGAACTGGTGCGCAACCATGCGCTCGGCCTCGCCGAGCATGTCGCGAAGTATGCGGACTATTTGGATTAAGAATGATGAAGGGACGGGCCGACAGTTTCATCCCTCCCCCTGCAAGGGGGAGGGTCGTGCCGCGCCGCCGAGGGCCACGACTGAGGGCCCGGCGCGGCTCCCAAAAAGTGTTCGCGCTGGCCGCGCGCTTCGCTCGCCAGCGCGAATGGCAAAGCGAGGCGGGGTGGGGGTCACATCGATTGACTCGCGACCCCCACCCGTCTCGCCGCTCACGCGGCTCGCCACCCTCCCCCTTGCAGGGGGAGGGAAAAGAGGTCCATCGCTTACGACATCAGAAATCGGGAGAACATTTCCATGGCTGACGCAGCAGCGAAAGACAAGACGGCCGCTGCAGCCGAAGCAGAGCGGGAACTGACGGACGGCTTTCATCTCGTGATCGACGCATTCAAACTCAACGGCATCAACACGATCTACGGCGTGCCCGGCATCCCGATCACGGACTTCGGGCGTATGGCGCAGGCCGAAGGCATCCGCGTCCTCTCCTTTCGTCACGAGCAGAACGCCGGTTATGCAGCGTCGATCGCGGGCTTCCTGACGAAGAAACCTGGCGTCTGCCTCACGGTGTCGGCCCCCGGCTTCCTCAATGGTCTCACCGCACTCGCGCATGCAACGACCAACTGCTTTCCGATGATCCTGATCTCAGGCTCGTCCGAGCGCGAGATCGTTGACCTGCAGCAGGGCGACTACGAGGAGATGGACCAGCTGGCCATCGCCAAGCCGCTCTGCAAGGCGGCGTTCCGCGTGCTGCATGCCGCCGATATCGGAATCGGCATGGCGCGCGCGATCCGCGCCGCCGTTTCGGGACGTCCGGGCGGCGTGTATCTCGATCTGCCCGCCAAGCTGTTCGGGCAGGTCATGGATGCCCAGAAAGGTCAGAAGTCGCTGGTCAAGGTCATCGACCCGGCGCCTGCCCAGATTCCGGCCCCGGCTGCAGTCAAGCGCGCGCTCGATGTGCTGAAAAGCGCCAAGCGTCCCCTGATCATCCTCGGAAAGGGCGCGGCCTATGCGCAGGCCGATGACACGATCCGCTCCCTGGTCGAGAAGAGCGGCATTCCTTTCCTGCCGATGAGCATGGCAAAGGGCCTCTTGCCCGACACGCACCCGCAATGCGCGGGTGCCGCACGCTCGACGGTTTTGCAGCAATCCGACGTCGTGATGCTGATCGGCGCCCGCCTGAACTGGCTGTTGTCGCACGGCAAGGGCAAGGCCTGGGGCGAAGCGCCAAAGAAGTTCATCCAGATCGACATCGAGCCGAAGGAGATGGACTCGAACGTCGAGATCGCCGCGCCCGTGGTCGGCGATATCGGCTCGTGCGTCTCGGCGCTGCTCGAAGGCATGGGCACATGGCAATCTCCGCCGGCCGACTGGATCAAAACCGTCACGTCGAAGCGCGACGAGAACGTCGCCAAGATGGCGCCGCGGCTGATGAACAACAACTCGCCGATGGATTACCACGGCGCGCTCGGGGTGTTGCGCACCATCGTCAAGGAGCGGCCGGACGCTATTCTGGTCAACGAAGGCGCCAACACGCTCGATCTCGCGCGTGGGATCATCGATATGTATCAGCCACGTAAGCGCCTGGATGTCGGTACCTGGGGCATCATGGGCATCGGCATGGGCTACGCCATCGCCGCAGCCATCGAGACTGGCAAGCCTGTGCTTGCGGTCGAAGGCGACTCAGCCTTCGGGTTCTCGGGCATGGAAGTTGAGACCATCTGCCGGTACAAGCTGCCGGTCTGCGTCGTCATCTTCAACAACGACGGCATCTACCGCGGGACCGACGTAAACAGCGTAGGTTCGGATCCTGCACCGACGGTCTTTGTCAAAGGCGCTCGCTACGACAAGGTGATGGAGGCCTTTGGCGGCGTTGGCGTCAATGCGACGACGCCAGACGAGCTGAAGCGCGCCGTCAACGCCGCGATGGATTCCGGCAAGCCGACTCTTATCAACGCGGTGATCGATCCGGCGGCGGGCAGCGAGAGCGGCCGCATCGGCAACCTCAATCCGCAGAGCGCGCTGAAGAAGAAGGGCACGCAGTGACGAAGCTTTTCACGTCATTCCGGGGCACGGTCGTAAGCCCGCGAGCCCGGAATCCCTAATCACAGACAGGGGATATGGATTCCGGGCTGTCTCGCTTCGCTCGACACCCGGAATGACGCCTGAATTGAGGAGACGTTCGATGGCCAAGAAACGGAAGAAAGTGAAGGCGAAAGCCAAGACGAAAAACAGGACCCAACGCGTGGTCAAAAAGCCTGTGCGCAAGGCGGCGAAGCGACGCGGCAAAAAGAGCCGCCTGAGCAAGGTTGCTTCGGGCGTGGTGAAGACCGTGCGCAGGATCGCCAAGGCGGCGCTGCCGGGCAACGGCCTGCCGCGGCCTTCGAGCAAACCTTTTGGCAAAGCCGGCAAGGCGCTCGACGGCGTGCGCGTGCTCGACTTCACCCATGTGCAATCGGGCCCGACCTGCACGCAGCTGCTCGGCTATATGGGCGCCGACGTGATCAAGATCGAGCGGCCGGGCGTCGGCGACATCACGCGCGGACAATTGCGCGACGTCAAAGGCGCGGACAGTCTCTACTTCACCATGCTCAACGGCAATAAGCGCTCTATCACCATCGATTCCAAGCATGCCAAGGGCAAGGAAATCATCGAGCGCCTGATCAAGCATTGCGACGTGCTGGTGGAAAACTTCGCGCCCGGCGCGCTCGACCGCATGGGCTTCACCTGGGAGCACATCCACAAGCTTAACCCGCGCATGATCGTGGCGTCGGTGAAGGGCTTTGGCCCCGGCCCCTACGAAGACTGCAAAGTCTACGAAAACGTGGCGCAATGCGCGGGCGGCTCTGCTTCCACCACCGGCTTCCGTGACGGTCCGCCGCTGGTGACCGGCGCGCAGATCGGCGACTCCGGCACCGGGCTGCATCTCGCCTTCGGCATCGTCGCCGCGCTTTACCAGCGCAACCGCACCGGCCGCGGCCAGAAAGTGCTGGCTGCCATGCAGGACGGCGTGCTCAACCTCGCTCGCGTCAAGCTCCGCGACCAGCAACGGCTCGCACACGGCCCGCTCACCGAATACAGCCAGTACGGCGAAGGCATTCCCTTCGGCAAAGCGGTGCCGCGCGCCGGCAACGATTCCGGCGGCGGCCAGCCCGGCTGGATCCTCAAATGCAAAGGCTGGGAGACCGATCCCGACGCCTACATCTATTTCATCACCCAGGCCCCGGTCTGGGAGGCAATCTGCGATCTGATCGGCAAGCCGGGATGGAAGACCGATCCGGACTACGCCAAGCCGCCGGCGCGGCTGCCGCGGCTCAAGCATATCTTCGCGACCATCGAAGAGTGGACCATGACCAAGAGCAAGTTCGAGGTGATGGAAATCTGCAACAAGGTCGACATTCCGGTTGGCCCGATCCTGTCGATGAAGGAAATCGCCGAGGAGCCGTCGCTGCGCGAGACCGGCACGGTGGTGGAGGTCGATCATCCCACGCGCGGCAAATATCTCACCGTCGGCAATCCGGTGAAGATGTCGGACTCGGCCACCGAGGTGACCCGTTCGCCGCTCTTGGGCGAGCACACCGACGAAGTGCTCAAGAAGGAGCTCGGCTATTCCGACAAGGAGATCGCCGAGATCAAAGCCTCCGGGGCGGTCACGCCGCCGGAGAAGCCGGCCAAGGCGGAGGCGGCGTAAGGAGTCGTGTCCCGCACGCGGTGCAGCGCGCTAGCGGTGCACCGCAGATGCGGGATCTCGGTTCCTTGTCTCGAACAAGCGGGATCCCGGGTCTGCAGCGCAACACTTCGTGCTGCGCTGCGCCCGGGAAAAGCGGAGGGTTGTTTCAATGCGCATCGTAGTCCACGGCCAGCAGGCCTTCGGCAAGGCCGTGCTCGAGGCGCTGCTCAAGCGCGGCGAGAACGTGGTGGCCGCCTATGTCGCGCCCGAGAAAGAGGGCGCCAAGGCCGACCCGCTGAAAGAAGCGGCGCTCGCAGCCTCGCTGCCGGTGTTGCAGCCGGCGTCCTACCGCAAGCCGGAAGTGTGGGAAGAATTCCGCGCGCTCAAACCGGATTTGCAGGTCATGGCCTTCGTCACTTTGTTCGTGCCGGAGGAGTTTCTCAACATCCCGACCAAGGGCTCGATCCAGTATCACCCGTCGCTGCTGCCGGCCTATCGCGGGCCGAGCGCCATCAACTGGCCGATCATCAAGGGCGAGACCGAAACCGGCCTTTCGATCTTCTGGCCGGATAACGGCCTCGATACCGGCGACGTGCTGCTGCAGAAGAAGACGCCGATCAGCGCCACCGACACCCTCGGTTCGGTCTATTTCGATCGCCTGTTTCCCATGGGCGTCGAAGCCATGCTGGAGTCCGTGGATCTGGTGAAAGCCGGAAAAGCTCCGCGCATCAAGCAGGACGAATCCAAGGCCACCTATGAAGGCCGCTGCGGCCCCGACAACGCGCGCATCGATTGGGGCAAGCCCTGGGAGCAGATCGACCGCCTGATCCGCGGCTGCTCGCCCGCGCCCGGCGCCTGGACGACACTCGCCGGAAAAAATGTAAAGATCTTCGACGCCAAGCCGCTGCCGGCGAAGGATCCCAAAGGCATCGCCGGCAAGATGGGCGAAGTGGTTGCCGTCGACGAGGACAGCTTCACCGTGGTCTGCGCCGACGGCCGCTTCAAGGTCACGCGCGTGCAGGCCGACGGCCCCAAGGTCGGCGGCGGCGAATTTGCCAAGGGCGCCAATCTTGCCGCCGGCGCGAGGTTGACGTGACTTCGTCGTTCAACGTTTTCTCGACGTCATGCCCGGCCTTGTGCCGGGCATCCACGTCTTCCTTCCACACCACGTAAAAGACGTGGATGGCCGGGACGAGCCCGGCCATGACGACCTCAGGGATCGATAGACCATGCCCGCCTCGCAACACCAGTCACCGAAATCCGACATCGAAATCGCCCAGGCCGCCAAGAAGCGGCCGATCATGGACATCGCGCGCGAGAAGCTCGGCATCGCGCCGGAAAACCTCGATCCCTATGGCCACTACAAAGCCAAGGTGTCGATGGACTACATCAAGTCGCTGAAGAGCAAGCCGAACGGCAAGCTGATCCTGGTCACCGCCATCACGCCCACCCCCGCCGGCGAAGGCAAGACCACCACCACCGTGGGCCTCACCGACGCGCTCAACCATATCGGCAAGAAGGCCATGCTTTGCCTGCGCGAGCCGTCGCTCGGCCCGTCGTTCGGCATGAAGGGCGGCGCCGCGGGAGGCGGGTACGCGCAAGTGGTGCCGATGGAAGACATCAATCTGCATTTCACCGGCGACTTCCACGCCATCACGTCCGCGCACAATCTGCTCTCGGCGCTGATCGACAATCACATCTATTGGGGCAACGAGCTCGGCATCGACAGCCGTCGCGTCGCCTGGCGGCGCGTGATGGACATGAACGACCGCGCGCTGCGCGAGATCGTCTGTTCGCTCGGCGGCGTCGCCAACGGCTATCCGCGCGAAGCCGGGTTCGACATTACGGTCGCCTCGGAAGTGATGGCGATCTTCTGCCTCGCCAGCGATCTCGACGATCTCAAGGAGCGGCTCGGCAACATCATCGTCGCCTATACGCGCGACCGCAAACCTGTGCGGGCCCGCGACCTTAAGGCGCATGGCGCCATGACGGTACTGCTCAAGGAAGCGCTGTCGCCCAACCTGGTGCAGACGCTGGAGGGCACCCCCGCCTTCATCCACGGCGGGCCGTTCGCCAATATCGCACACGGCTGCAATTCCGTGCTGGCGACCACGACCGCGTTGAAACTCGCCGACTATGTGGTGACCGAAGCCGGCTTCGGCGCCGATCTCGGCGGCGAGAAATTTTTGGACATCAAGTGCCGCAAGAGCGGTCTCACGCCCGACTGCGCGGTGATCGTCGCCACCATCCGCGCGCTCAAGATGCACGGCGGCGTCAAGAAGGAAGACCTGAAGAAAGAGGATCTCAAGGCGCTGGAAACCGGCATGGCCAACCTGCAGCGTCATGTGGAGAACATCCAGAAATTCGGCATCGTGCCGGTGATCTCGATCAATCGCTTTTCTGCCGACAGCGATGCTGAGATCGCGCTGGTCAAGGACAAATGCAAGGCGCTGGGGGTCGACGCGGTGATGGCCGACCATTGGGCGATGGGCGGCGAGGGCGCCGCCGACGTGGCGCGCGCGGTGGTCAAGGCGATCGAGCAAGGCAACAGCAAGCTGAAACTGCTCTATCCCGACGACATGCCGCTTTTGGAAAAGATCCGCACCATCGCCAAGGAGATCTACCGCGCCAAGGACATTTCCGCCGACAAGCCGGTGCGCGACCAGCTCACGCAGTACGAGGCCATGGGCTACGGCAAGCTGCCGGTCTGCATCGCCAAGACGCAGTACTCGTTCTCCACCAACGGCGACCTCAAGGGCGCGCCCACCGACCATGTGGTGAACGTCCGCGAGGTGCGGCTCTCAGCCGGAGCGGAATTCGTGGTGGCGGTCTGCGGTGAGATCATGACCATGCCGGGCCTGCCGCGGGTGCCGGCGGCCGACAGCATCGACGTCGCCGCCGACGGGAAGATCGTCGGGTTGTTCTAGGGCTTCCCGCTATTCCGCCCTCATCCTGAGGAGCCCGCCCGAGCGCAGCGAAGGCGGGCGTCTCGAAGGATGGGGCGGCCCTCATGGTTCGAGACGCGCAGCTTCGCTGCGCTCCTCACCATGAGGCCGAGCGCGCTTACGTCGCGCCTCAACTCTCCAGCGTCTCCGCCACCCGCCGCGCCTCGGTCACCAGCGCCGCCGGAACGAGCGGGTCTACGCTTCGGCGGCTGGGTCTCGCCCCGTCCAATAGTCGGAGCGTTCCGATGTCTGCCAACCCAATCGACTACATATGTTCAGAAATGAGGTATCGAGTTCAGTCAAGCGTTCGGACGGACCTTCGAAGCCTTCATAAGGATGAAAGTCGACGTATAGCTCGCCAATGCCGCGCAGGCCGGCAATCATTGCCGCAGCTTGTCGCCAAGAGAATAAGAACTCATGCGCTGTGTCGATGTGAACAAAGGTCCGGTTTCTTAAGCCGTCATAGACTGCGCGCGCGAAATCGTCATTTTGCAGTTCGCGTATGAACGCCTGGTCGCTTGCCAGGTCGGCTTCCAAACTTGGACCGTCGTGTGGCTCCGGGCTCCAAGGCGTGAGCTCTCCGTCGACAAACACAACATGATCAGGTTCGATGACAACCGTGCCATGAACCCAGCCGCGGCCCTCAGGCCGGCGCATTCGCAATTTAGATATTCCATAGCAGGGGAAAGACGGACGGTCTGGTTGCTCAGCGCGCAGAACTCGGACCGGTCCGTCATAGCCCCAATAGACCACGGCCTTGCCGTGGTTGGTCCGGCATGGCTTGGAACTTCGCCCAGCATCGATGACGGTGTTTCCGGGCTCGTGCGAGTTGGCATCCGCACGGTGGAGCGGATATTCGCTATCCAAATATTTCTCTTCCCAGGACCGCCACCGCAAATTCTGCCAGAGCCATTCTCTCAATTTCATTGCGGTCACCGTTTCCGGCCATTTCTCGCGGACGTGTAAGTGACTCAATATCATCGATAAATATCTTCGCCTTGCCTACCCCTCCAGCGTCTTCGCTACCCGCCGCGCCTCTGTCACCAGCGCAGCGGTGAGCGGCGTCATCGGCTCGCGCGCCGGGACCACCAGGCCGATGGTGTGCACCTCGTCCGGCTCCACGATCGGAATGGCGCGGATCATTTCGGTCAGGCCGAGGGTCTCGGCGAGCTTCGCCGGCATCACGCTCGCCCAGCGGCCGGTGCGCACATGGGCGAACAGCACGATCATGGAATTGGATTCCAGTGTCGGCTGCGGATTGCCACCGGCGCTGCGGATCAACCCGTCGATGATGCGGCGGTTCTGCATGTCGGGCGTCAGCAGGCAGAGCGGCACCTGCGCCACCTCCGCCCATGTCACGGTACGCCGGTTGCCGAGCGGGGCGTCGGCGGAAGTGAGCAGGCGATAGCGCTCGCGATAGAGCGGCACCGCGGTGACGCGCCCGAGCGGCTCGTTGTCGAGATAGGTGACGCCGGCGTCGATCTCGAGATTGTCGAGCTGGGTCAGCACTTCGATCGAGGTGCGCGACAGGATGGTGAACTGTACATTGGGATGGCGCTGGCGGAACGGCGTGGTCAGGCTCGCCACCATGGCGAGCGTGGTCGGGATCGCGGCGATGCGCAGCCGGCCGGTCAGTCCGTGCCGCAGCGCGTCGATCTCCTGCCGCATGGCGCGGCTGTCGCCGACGATGCGGCGCGCCCAGGCCAGCACCTTTTCGCCCTCCGCGGTGAAGCCCTGGAAGCGCGAGCCGCGGTTGACCAGCAGCACGCCCATGGTCGCCTCGATCTGCTTTACGCCGGCAGACAAAGTGGGCTGCGTGACCCCGCAGGCTTCGGCGGCGCGGCCGAAGTGCCGCTCCCGCGCCAGCGCCAGCAGGAATTCCAGCTTGTCGATCACGTTCTTATGTCTTTCCAATAACTTAGGTTCATAAGGCGGTTCGCGGAATCGCGCAAAGATAAGTCATCAACCATTCCAAGTCGATAGAAAATCTCTATCGATCCATGGGTGGTGCGGGATTGTTGCCGAGGCCGAAACGCCGTCATGTCGGGCGAGGAAACGCCCATGGAAACGATCGAAGTCAGCGCGCCGTCACAGGGCAATGGCGCTGCGCCGCTCGGACGCAAGCCGCGCCACACTCCCAAGGGCCGCCAGGTCGATCCCGCGGCGCTCGGCGACGTGCGCGCAGTGCTCGGCGACCGCGAGCGCCGGCGCGATCTCTTGATCGAGCATCTGCATTTGATCCAGGACCGCTACGGCCATCTCTCCGCCGCGCATCTCGCCGCGCTCGCGCAGGAGATGAAGCTGGCATTGGCGGAGGTCTACGAAGTCGCCACCTTCTATGCGCATTTCGACGTGGTGAAGGAGGGCGAGACGGCCCCGCCCGCGGTCACAGTGCGGGTTTGCGATTCTCTGTCCTGCGCCATGGCGGGCGGTGAGCATCTGCTGACAGAACTGCCTAAAAAACTTGGGGCCAATGTGCGCGTAGTGCGCGCGCCCTGCATGGGCGCCTGCGACCGTGCCCCGGTCTGCGCCGTCGGCCATGTGCAGGTCTTTGCTGCGACGTCCGACAATGTCATGGCGTCGGTGAAGCAAGGCGCGCATGCTCACCCTTTCGATACCGACGGCACGCTCGGCGCTTATTTCAGCGAGGGCGGCTACCAATTGCTGCGGGAATGTCTCGCCGGCAAGCGCCCGCGCGACGACCTGATCAAGATCGTCAGCGATGCCGGGCTGCGCGGCTTGGGCGGCGCCGGCTTCCCCACCGGGCGCAAATGGACGCTGGTGCGCGCGGAGCCCGCGCCGCGCCTGATGGCGGTCAATGCCGACGAGGGCGAACCCGGCACCTTCAAGGACCGTTACTATCTCGAACAGGACCCGCACCGTTTTCTCGAAGGCATGCTGATCGCCGCCTGGGTGGTGGAGGCGCGCGAGGTGTTCATCTATCTGCGCGACGAATATCCGGAAATCCGCCTGATGCTGCTCGACGAGATCGCCCAGGTCGAGGAATCCGGCCTGTCCGGACACGTAAAGATCCATCTGCGGCGCGGCGCCGGCGCCTATATCTGCGGCGAAGAGTCGGCGATGATCGAATCGATCGAAGGCAAGCGCGGATTGCCGCGCCATCGCCCGCCCTATGTGGCGCAGGTCGGCGTGTTCGACCGGCCGACGCTGGTGCAGAACGTCGAGACGCTCCACTGGGTGCGCGACATCGTGGAAAAGGGGGCCGACTGGTTCACCTCCCAGGGCCGCCGCGAGCGCAAGGGTTTGCGCAGCTTCTCAGTATCGGGGCGCGTGAACGAGCCCGGCGTGAAATTGTCGCCCGCCGGCATCACCGCGCGCGAGCTGATCGCGGAATATTGCGGCGGCATGCAGGAAGGCCACGCCTTCAAGGCCTATCTGCCGGGCGGCGCGTCGGGCGGCATCCTTCCGGCATCGATGGCCGACCTGCCGCTCGATTTCGGCACGCTTGAGCCGCACGGCTGCTTCGTCGGCTCGCACGCCGTCGTGATCCTGTCCGACCAAGACGACATGAAGGCGGTGGCGCTCAATCTGATGCGTTTCTTCGAGGACGAGAGCTGCGGGCAATGCACGCCCTGCCGCGTCGGCACTGAAAAAGCCGTGAAGCTGATGGCGCAGGGGCCGTGGGACGAAGGCTTGCTGACCGAGCTTTCCGCCGCCATGCGCGATGCTTCGATCTGCGGCCTCGGCCAGGCGGCGCCCAATCCGCTGCAATGCGTTTTGAAATATTTCCCCGAGGAGCTGAGCAAGCCGCTGGGGACGTGGTGATGACAATGGCCGCCCCATGGTTCGAGACGCCTTCGTCCTGCGGACGAAGGCTCCTCACCATGAGGCGGAACTTAGCCCTCATCCTGAGGAGCCCGCGCAGCGGGCGTCTCGAAGGATGAAGGCGTAAGGATGGAATGATGACGACCAACGGCGCTGGCAAAGAGATCACCTTCACCCTCGACGGACGCGAAGTCGAGGCGCGGGACGGCGAGACCATCTGGCAGGTGGCGCAGCGCCACGGCGTCGAGATCCCGCATCTGTGCTATGCGCCCGAGCCCGGCTACCGGCCGGACGGCAATTGCCGCGCCTGCATGGTGGAAGTGGAGGGTGAGCGCGTGTTGGCCGCGAGTTGCATCCGCAAGCCCGCGCCCGGCATGAAGGTCAAGGTCGCATCCGAGCGCGCCAAGGCCTCGCGCAAGATGGTGTTCGAACTGTTGCTTGCCGATCAGCCCGACCGCGAAACCCAGGCGCACGATCCGGTGTCCAAGTTCTGGGGCTGGGCCGACAAGATGGGCATTGCGACAGGCCGCTTCCCGGAGCGCCAAAAACCCGCGCCTGACCGCAGCCATCCGGCCATGGCGGTCAATCTCGATGCCTGCATCCATTGCAATCTGTGCGTCCGCGCCTGCCGCGAGGTGCAGGTCAACGACGTGATCGGCATGGCCGGCCGCGGCTACCACGAAAAGATCGTGTTCGACTTCGACGATCCCATGGGCAATTCCACCTGCGTCGCCTGCGGCGAATGCGTGCAGGCGTGCCCGACCGGCGCGCTGATGCCCGCGACGCTGCTCGACGCCAATAACGTCCGCACCGAATTTCCCGATCGCAAGGTCGACAGCGTCTGTCCTTATTGCGGAGTCGGCTGCCAGCTCACCTACCAGATCAAGGACGACAAGCTGCTCTACGTCACCGGCCGCGAAGGCCCGGCGAACGAGAACCGGCTCTGCGTGAAGGGCCGCTTCGGTTTCGATTACGTTTCGAACCCGCAGCGCCTGACCAAACCGATGGTGCGCAAGGACGGGGTCGCCAAGCGCGCCGCCGATCTGGTCGATCCGTCAAATCCCTGGACGCATTTCCGCGAGGCGACCTGGGAAGAGGCGATGGAACGCGCAGCCAAGGGTCTCGTCAAAATCCGCGATCGCGACGGCCCGCGCGCGCTCGCCGGCTTCGGCTCGGCTAAAGGCTCGAACGAAGAGGCCTACCTGTTCCAAAAACTGGTGCGCACCGGCTTCGGCTCGAACAATGTCGATCACTGCACGCGGCTGTGCCACGCGTCTTCGGTTGCGGCGCTGCTGGAAGGCGTTGGCTCCGCGGCGGTGACTGCGACCTTCAACGAGTGCAAGAATTCCGATGTCATCATCGTCATCGGCGCCAACCCGACCGAAAACCATCCAGTCGCCGCCACCTTCTTCAAGCAGGCGGCCAAGCGCGGCGCCAAGCTGATCGTGATGGATCCGCGCGGTCAGGCGCTGGCGCGCCACGCCTGGCAGATGCTGCAGTTCAAGAACGGCACCGACGTGGCGATGCTCAACGGCATTCTCAACGTGATCATCGAAGAGAAGCTCTACGACCAACAATACGTCCAGAGCAACACTGAAGGCTTCGACCAGCTCGCCGAGAGCGTGAAGCCGTTCACGCCGGAGGAGATGGCGCCGATCTGCGGCATCGAGCCGGACGTGCTGCGCAAGGTGGCGCGCACTTTTGCCCGCGCCGAAAGCGCGATCATCTTCTGGGGCATGGGGGTATCACAACACACCCACGGCACCGACAATGCGCGCTGCCTGATCGCGCTGTCGCTGATCTGCGGCCAGATTGGCCGTCCCGGCACCGGGCTGCATCCGCTGCGCGGCCAGAACAACGTGCAGGGCGCCTCCGACGCCGGCCTGATCCCGATGTTCTTTCCCGACTATAAATCGGTGGAAGATGCCGACACCCGCGCCAAATACGAGGCAGCCTGGGGCGTGACGCTCGATCCCAAGAAGGGCAAGACCGTGGTTGAGATCATGGACGCGGTGCATGCCGACGAGATCAAGGGCATGTACATCATGGGCGAGAATCCCGCGATGTCCGATCCCGACCTCAATCACGCGCGCGGCGCGCTGGCGCATCTCGAGCATCTGGTGGTGCAGGACATCTTCCTCACCGAGACCTGCTCCTATGCCGACGTCATTCTTCCTGCGTCCGCGTGGCCGGAGAAGGACGGCACCGTCACCAACACCAACCGCCAGGTGCAGATGGGCCGCATGGCGCTGCCGCTTCCCGGCGACGCGCGGCAGGATCTGTGGATCATTCAGGATCTCGCCCGGCGCATCGGCTGCAACTGGAACTACACACACGTCAGCGAGGTCTTCGAAGAAATGGCCCGGCTGATGCCGGCGCTCGACAACATCACCTGGGAACGCGTCGAGCGCGAGTATCACGTCACCTATCCGACCGATGGACCGGATATTCCGGGCCGCGACGTGGTGTTCGACACGGGCATCCCGCGCCCGAACGGTCTGGCCAAGCTGGTGGCGACCAAATACACCGCGCCGGACGAAGTGCCCGACGCGGAATTTCCGTTCGTGCTCACCACCGGCCGCCAGCTCGAGCATTGGCACACCGGCGCCATGACGCGGCGCGCCTCCATCCTCGACGCGCTTGAGCCCGGCGCGGTGGCCAATGTCTCGCGCGGCACCATCGCCAGGCTCGGCATCGCACCCGGCGATATGATCCGCGTTTCCACCCGCCGCGGCGCGGTGGAGCTTGCCGCGCGCCAGGACGATGCCATTCCCGACGACGTGGTGTTCATTCCGTTCGCCTATGTCGAGGCGGCGGCGAATCTCTTGACCAATCCGGCGCTCGATCCGTTCGGAAAAATCCCCGAATTCAAATATTGCGCGGCCCAGGTGGAAGCAGTCGATCCGGCGACGCGGGTGGCGGCGGAGTAGCGATGATCCTCCCCCTTTGGGGCGGATGAAATGCATGCAGTCCCCCAAGTTTGCATTGTCTTTAGTTCATTGACAACCTAAGGTTCATCCTTCCGGTGGGGGAGGGCGAGCCGATGTATCCACCCTCGTTCGAGCGCGATGTGCGTCCTTTGTTTCGGGACCGCGACATCATTTCCATGCAGGATTTCGGCGGCTTTGACCTGTCCTCCTACGAGGATGTCAAGCAGCACGCCCCAAACATCCTGGCCCGGCTGGAAGACAAATCGATGCCCTGCGACCAGCCATGGCCCGACGAGAAGATCGCATTGTTTCGTGACTGGATGAGCAACGGGTTTCCAGCGTGAGGAGACGGCTATGAGCATTCCAAAACGCAATCTATCGACGTGCATCGCCGCGGCGGCGGCGCTTCTCCTGCTGCTGCGCGCCGAGGGCGCGACGGCTCCGTTCGACGAGCCGCAGGACACCGCTGCCGCACTCAACGAATCGGACCGCTACGCCTGGACACTGTTCGTCGCCTTGAACTGGCCGGCCAACGTCCCCAACAAGGTGGCCGATCCGACGAAGAAGTTCGGCGCGGACGGATCGGTGGTCTGGGAGACTTGGCGCAATGCGCGCAACGGCGCGCCGGATACCGCCTTCCCACCGACCGGCGCGGACCCTGGCCCCTGGCTTGGCGCGGCCACGCCGGTGGCGCGGCAACTGCAGGATTTCGACAGTCTGCCGTTGCAACGCCTGGTGCGCCGCGAACAAATGCGCAAGCCCGGCGACGCCGCGGTGATGTTCGACCCGGTCGCGGCCGACAATCAGATGAATGAGACGCGCCTGAACAAGGACACCTATGAGTTCGTGCGCGCCAACCGGCTGTTCAACATCGAGGGACAGGAAGCGCTGCTCAAGTCCAAGGTGCAGACCATCTCATTCCCGCTGCGCGCCAAGGAGATCAAGGCGCAATGGCGCGAGATCACGGCTGCCGACAAGCCGCGCTATCACTGGGTCGAGGTCGGTACGCTCGGCGGCCAGCAGAAAATCTTCGGCCTCACGGCGCTGCACATCACCACCAAGGACCTGCCGAACTGGTTCTGGGCCACCTTCGAGCACATCGACAACCGCACGCCGGCGACGGCGGGCGGACGCCCGGGCAATGAAGGGTGGAAGTTGAAGAGTCGCGACCGCTTCGCCTGTCCCACGCCGCCGCATGATTGCGAGCAGGCGCCGAAGGGTATCGGCCTCGAAGGCACCAAGTGGGAATCCTATCGGCTGCGCGGAACGCAAGTCGATTTCGTCGATAGTCTCGGCGCCGTGACGCTGCTGGCTAATTCGCAGCCGGAGGAAGGTTTCCAGCAAACGTCCTCCTGCATCACCTGCCATGCGCGCGCCAGCATCGGCAGCCGCAGCGGTGCGCCCGCCAACCGCATTTCGGTGTTCCTGCCGAACGGCGACGGCGCGGTGGGTTCGCCTGACCCGAACTGGTTCGCCAATGACGGCGCCGGCGGGCGCTATGTGCAGCTCGATTTCATCTGGTCGCTGTTCCGCGCGCGCCGCGTCGCGCCCTGAGCAACGCCAACGCGCCAGCGGGAGCGGCACCCATGCAGCGTATGGTGGGCATTTTGATCTGCGGACTGGGCCTGCTGTTGGCGCAGCCGGCGCGCGCGCAATTTTGCAGCGAGCTGCCGCTATGTCCGGAAACTGCCGCGACGCCGCAAGGATTCCAACACCCACAGTGCTCGTGTCCGCGGCCCGACAGCTGCGACTTCAAAGTATTTTTTACCTACGCCTGCTTTTTCGTGATCGAGCAACAGGTGTGGTCCTGCGAGTGCACCGACCGTATCGAACCGGAAGAACGGCCGGATTTCACGCCGGAGCCGTTCGCCCCACCTGGGGGGTTCTGCGCCGGGCTGGTGTGCCCGGACGGTTCCGCCCCCAGGCCGGATGCGGGCAGCTGTCTCTGTCCGGATCCCAATGGGGTGCTCGTTCAGGCTGCGGCGCGGCCGCGCGCGGTTGCCAACAACAGTTGCCTTTACCCTATGCGGGAAGGAGCGGCTCGCCGCGAACGCCGCCGGTCCGCCGGGTGGCGCGGCGTTGCGAAACCCAACTATTGCCCGGTGAAACTGGGCCTGGTGCACGAATCCGCGCGCGTGACAGCGGAGTAGCGAGAGGAACGAGAACCTCGGGCCTCATCCTTCGAGACGCGGACCTTCGGTCCGCTCCTCAGGATGAGGACTAATCTTAATCCTCATGGTGAGGAGCGTCGCGCAGCGACGCGTCTCGAACCATGAGGCCCTCGTGATTCCCGCTTGCGCGGGAATGAGCGGGGGAAGACCGAAACGGAATTGCGCTAGGCGCCTGAAACCACCGAGGCTTGCGGCTCGCTCGCCAGCGCCGGCGCCGCGGTGTGCGGCAGTGTCCCGGCGCGGATATCGTCCTCGCGCCGCTTGCGCGCCAGCGCTTCCTCACCGCCGCGGGTGGCGTGATAGAGGTCGAGAACCTCCAAGTCGTCCTTTTGCGGCGCGATGGCGATGTCGCTATACGCCGCGCGGTCGGGCGCCGCCATCACCTCATTGAGGATTCTGCGCGATTGCAGATAGAGCGCGCCGTAGTGCCAGAGCTTGATCGCGGTCTCCCAGACGTAGCGCGGGTAGAAGACGAGCGGGCTCTCCATCGGCAATTCATGCCGGCGGTCGCGGCGGAATTTCAGACGGAACGCCCCGCTCTCCAAGGGATGCACGCCTTCCAGCTTGATGGTGGTGACGAACCACAGCATCAGCAGCATGATCCGCTTCGGCCGGCCGTTCGGATGGGCGGCGGCGCGCCGCAAAATGGTGCGGATGTGGTCGGGCGTGTAATAGGCCGCCCAGGCCGCGCGATAGGTATCTTCCCATTCCTGGTCCGACATTTTCGGATGATGCGCGACCCGGTGATTGAGGTCGTATTTGTTGAGGTCGGGGTCCATCCAGACCCCTTTCTGCAACAGGACCTTGTGATCCTCCGAGCCGGGGAGCGGCGTGAGAAAGAAGAATTCCAAAAGATCGAGCGGCAATTCGCGCTTGATGATGTCGATGTCGCGCAGGATCGCCTGCTTGCTGTCGCCGGGGAAGCCGAGGATATAGCCGGCATAGGTGATCACCCCATGCTCGCGCCATTTCTGCAGCATCTCGCGGTATTCGGTGATCTTGTTCTGCCGTTTCTTGGCGGCGATCAGATTGTCCGGGTTGATGTTCTCCAGCCCAACGAAAGCACGCTTGACGCCGGCCTGCGCGGCCTTCTCGATGAAATTCGGGATCTTATGGCAGAGCGTGTCGACCTGGATGGTGAAGCCGAGATTCATCTTCTCGCCGAGGCGCAGCTTGATCAGCCGGTCGAACAGCGGCTCCCAGTCCCGGTTGCGGGCGAAATTGTCGTCGGTGATGAAGAAGCGGTTGATGCCCTGGGCGGCGTTCTCGCGCACGATGCGCTCGAGGTCGTCGGCGGTGCGGAAGCGGCTCTTGCGGCCTTGCACATTGATGATGGTGCAGAACGAGCACTGGTATGGACAGCCGCGGCCAAGATCGACGCTGGACAGCGCCCCCACCGTCCGCTTGATGTGTTTCTGCGGCAGGATCGGCGGCGGCTCCCCTTGCAGGTTGGGGAGATGGTCCATGTGGTTGTAGAGCGGCTTCAGCCCGCCGTTGCAGGCGTCGCGCAGCACCTCGTCGAGCCGGCCTTCCTCGGCCTCGCCGGCGTAGAACGAAATGCCGAGCGCCTGCGCCTCACGCATCTCCGGCGGCATTTCCGGCAGCATGGCGATGCAGCCGGAAATATGGAAGCCGCCCATGCAGACCGGCAATCCGGCGGCGAGGAACGGGCGCGCGATATGGACCGCGCGGGGAAACTGGTTGGATTGCACGCCGACGAGGCCGATCAGGACCTTGCCGCCGGCCTTGCGGAGCATGCGGATGATCCGCTTGGGATGCACGCGGCGGTTCGTCTCGTCATAGGTGTGCAGGCGGATTTCGACGCCGGGGCCGAGCACCTCGCGCTTTTGCGCGTCGTCGGCGAGACCGTTCAGGCAGGCGAGCGTGTTGGACGGAATGGCGGAGCGAAACCACTGGATCGGATAGCCGTCGTCATCGTAATGCGTCGGCTTGATCATCACGAAATGAAAAAGCGCGCTATCGCTGTTGCCGGTACGCTGCGAGCTGATCACGATACTGCCCCGATCCCGGCGGCGCTTCTCGCATGAAAGCGCCTTCCCAATGCTTAACTCTGAAGAGGACCCCGAAGGCTCGGCCACGTCTGCTTAGTTGGCTCAGGGGCATGTTTATTGCGGGCGGCGTGACAGACGCCCGGACCCGTGCTTTCTAACAGATATGCAGGGGAAAGGGAGTCCTGAATGACCGCCATCGAAGCCGGTCCGTTGCAGACGGCCGGCCCGTCCGGCAGCGTCCGCCACGATTGGACGCGTGCGCAGGTCAGGGCGCTGTTTGCATTGCCGTTTCCGGAACTGATGTTCCAGGCGCAGACCGTCCACCGTGCCCATTTCGATCCGGCCGAGGTACAGATTTCCACCCTGCTCTCGATCAAGACCGGCGGCTGCCCGGAGGACTGCGCCTATTGCCCCCAGAGCGTGCACTACGACACCGGCGTAAAAGCGGAAAAGCTGATGAGCCTCGACGCGGTCCTGGCGGAGGCGCGCGCCGCCAAAAACGCGGGCGCCAGCCGCTTCTGCATGGGCGCGGCCTGGCGCGAGCCGAAGGACCGCGATCTCGACTCCGTCTGCGCCATGGTCGAGGGGGTCAAGCAACTCGGGCTCGAAACCTGCGCCACGCTCGGCATGCTGACGCGCCCGCAGGCGATCCGGCTGCGGCATGCCGGGCTCGATTACTACAACCACAACCTCGACACCTCGCCGGAACATTACGGCGCGATCATCACCACCCGCACCTATCAGGACCGGCTCGACACGCTCGGCCATGTGCGCGACGCCGGCATGCATGTCTGCTGCGGCGGCATCGTCGGCATGGGCGAGAGCGTGGAAGACCGCGTCGGCATGATCGCGACGCTCGCCACCTTGCCCGAGCATCCGGAATCGGTGCCGATCAACATGCTGGTGCAGGTCGAAGGCACGCCGCTTGCCGGCGGCAACGCGCTCGATGCCCTCGATTTCGTGCACACCGTTGCGGTCGCCCGCATCTGCATGCCGAAATCGGTGGTGCGGCTGTCCGCCGGGCGCGAGGACATGACCGACGAAACCCAGGCATTGTGTTTCCTGGCCGGCGCCAATTCGATCTTCTACGGTCCGAAGCTCCTCACCACGCCCAATCCCGAGCGCGACCGCGACATGCGACTGCTGGATCGGCTCGGCATGGTGCCGATGGCGTAATACCAATCCTCGCAATGATCGACTCTCTCTCCACGTCATGGCCGGGCATAGCCCGTCGAAGACGGGCGTAAACGCCCTGGTGTCCCGGCCATCCACGTCTTTGATTCGACGCGCTGTTTAAGACGTGGATGCCCGCGACAAGCGCGGGCATGACGGGTCAAAAATTACAATCGTTGGTATAAGCCGCCTTTTCGTCACCCCCACAAGGCCAGCAGCAACATCCTCGTGCTCACGCTGCTTGAGTGAACAGGCTCACGTCACTGCCCGCATCAGCCAAAGGCCGGCGAGCAGGCCGGCGATCGACAACAGCACCGAGGCCACGACATAGAGCGCGGCCAGACCGAACGCACCGCGCTCGTACAACAGGACAGCGTCGAGCGAGAAGGCCGAAAACGTGGTGTAGCCGCCGAGAAAGCCGGTGGTGAAGAAGAGCTGCCAAGGCTGGGAAGCGTGGCCGCGGAACGCGAAGTAACCGGCCAGCAATCCCATCGCCAGCGAGCCGCTGACGTTCTCGATCAGCGTCGCATAGGGGAACGCGGTGCCGAGCAGGCGCGCGGCCGCGAGGTTGACGCCGTGGCGCAGCGCCGCGCCGAGCCCGCCGCCGACAAAGACAATCACATAGCCCATCGTTTGCGCCTTTCGTCATTCATCCTTTCCCTCTCCCCATTGGGGGAGAGGGTGCCGAGCCGCGTAGCGGCGAGGCGGGTGAGGGGGTTACCGCAGTCAGAGTCTTGATCCGCCCCCCCCCCCCCCCCCCCGCCCGCCCCCCGCGCGCGCG
>Ga0080064_1002088_pt1 | contig 36014 bp, 32 predicted proteins | sample Subgrocontami54m_FD_69260 | JGI IMG/M metagenome (GOLD analysis project Ga0080064, IMG submission 69260) | Subsurface groundwater microbial communities from S. Glens Falls, New York, USA - GMW46 contaminated, 5.4 m (SPADES assembly) (version 2) ...
GACGACTGGAAGCTCTCCTCCCGCCTGACCATGAACATCGGGCTGCGGTACGAATATACGCCCTACGCCAACGGCTACCGCGGGCAGACGGGGACATTCGACGGAACGCAAGCGCGGCCGATCATTGTAGCCGGCAGGACGAAGGAAGTGGACCTGGATGCGCAGCCGGGGGCAAAGCGTGCCTATAGTTTTCTGGGGAACCTGATCCAGACATCGAGTGAGGCGGGGCTGCCTTACTCGATCACCTATCCGGACAAGAAACAACTGGGGCCGCGATTTGGCTTCGCCTGGCGGCCACTGGGGGAGGCGACCGTGATTCGAGGCGGCTACGGCATCTTCTTTGAAGGCGAGTATACGGATAGCCGGGTCAACCTGTTCATGCCGCCGTTCCTGCTGTCCGACAGCGCCGTAAACGATCAAGGGGTGGTGCCCAACCGCACACTGGCGGATTTCTTTCTTGGCGCGCCGCTGGGGTCGCCGAATTCGACGATCGGCCTGACGCCGACCTACACACGTCTGCAGATGGGTAACGACCAGCACTGGAATTTGGGCATACAGCGCCAATTAGGCAAGTACCAAATGTTCGACGTCGAATACGTGGGCAACAAGGGATCGAACATTCAGAGCAACAACGCGTTCAATATTCCGGAACCGGGCGCGGGAGGGATCCAGGCGCGGCGGCCCTATCCCCGGTACGGGGGATTCAGCTATATCGCCAGCGACACCTCAACCACGTATCACGCGTTGCAGATGAAGTTTGAAAAGCGCCTTTCGCATGGGGTGTGGTTCCTGACATCCTATACATTCGCCAAGAGCCTGTGGACCTCGAATACTGCGAGCGCGGGCGGGAAGTACCGGTTTGAGCGAGGCCCGTCCGAGTATCAGGTGCCGCATACGTTTTCGAGCAGCTTCGGTTATCAGCTTCCGTTTGGCCGCGGCCAGCGGTTTGGCGGCGGCACGAGCCGGGTGGTGGATGGATTCATTGGCGGATGGCAATTGCAGGGGATTCTGATTTTCCGCAGCGGTGTGCCATTCACGGTTACCATGTCGCGTGATGTGGCGAACACGGGGGTGGGGGGCCAGAGGCCGGATCGCATCGCCAGTGGGAAATCGGACAATCCGACGCTGGAGCGCTGGTTCAATCCGTCGGCCTTCGTGGCGGCTCCAAACTTCATCTACGGCAATTCGGGGCTGCGAATCCTATCGCCGGACATCGTGAGGACACTGGACTTTTCCATGTTCAAGCAGTTTGTGATCCGGGAGAGGACGCGGCTGCAGTTCCGGTTTGAGGCGTTCAACCTGCCGAACACTCCCAGTTTCGCGGCTCCGAACTCGACGCTGGACACCGGGACGGTGGGCCGGGTGACAGCCACCTCCACGGCACCCCGGCAGATGCAGGTTGCTGTTAAGCTGACCTTCTGATATGAAACATATCCTGCTGGCCGTCATCGGGCTGCTGCCCGTCTACGCACAGGACGCGGTTTCCATCCGCGTCGATGCCGGGGCGAGGCTCGGTCCGCTTCGTCCGGTATGGTCGTTTTTCGGTTATGACGAGCCGAACTACACATACATGAAGGACGGCAAAAAACTGTTGACAGAACTTGCCAGCCTGAGTCCGGTGGTGGTCCATGTACGGGCGCACAACATGTTGACCTCCGGCGATGGTGTGGCCGCGCTCAAGTGGGGTTCGACCAACGCCTACACCGAGGATGCGGCGGGGAACCCGAAGTATGACTGGACGATCGTGGACCGGATCGTGGACACGTACGTGGAGCGCAAGATGAAGCCGGTGATTGAGGTCGGATTCATGCCGGAGGCGCTTTCTGTCAAGCCGCAACCCTACCGGCACAATTGGGACCCGTCGCAGCCCTACCGAAACATCTACACGGGTTGGGCGTATCCGCCGCGAGACTACAAGAAATGGTCGGACCTGGTATTTGCGTGGGTGGGGCATTCGGTCCAGCGTTACGGCCGCGAGGAAGTGGCGAGCTGGTATTGGGAGGTTTGGAACGAGCCGAACATCGCCTACTGGCAGGGGACACCGGAGGAATATCACAAGCTGTACGACTACACGGCGGATGCGATCAAGCGCGCGTTGCCGGCGATTCGAGTGGGCGGCCCGACCAGTACCGGCCCAGGCGGTGACCAGGCGGCGAAGTTCCTGCGGGACTTCCTGGAGCATGTGGTGCGGGGAAAGAACCATGCCACCGCTAAGACGGGTTCACCGATCGACTACATCACCTTCCATGCGAAGGGGCGGCCGAAAGTAGTGGACGGCCACGTGCAGATGGGTAGCGAGTTTCAGATGCGCGATGTGAACAAGGGGTTTGAGATTGTTGCCTCCTTCCCGGAGCTGAAGAAGACGCCGATCATCATTGGCGAATCGGATCCGGAAGGCTGCGCGGCCTGTTCGGTGCGGTTCAATCCGCAGAATGCCTACCGGAACGGCACGATGTACTCCAGCTACACGGCGGCGACGTTTGCGCGGAAGTACGAGCTGGCGGCCAAGCACGGCATCAATTTTGAAGGTGCGGTGACGTGGGCGTTCGAATTCGAGGACCAGCCGTATTTCGACGGGTTCCGCGACCTGGCGACTAACGGGATCGACAAGCCTGTACTGAACGTGTTTCGCATGTACGGGTTGATGCATGGCGAGCGTGTGAAGGCGGAAACCAGCGGCGCGTTGAGCACAGACCAGATGGTGGCTTCCGGAGTCAAGGACAAGCCCGACATCAACGCGATGGCAACACGGGGTGAACGTACTCTCAGCGCGATGGTGTGGAACTATCACGACGACGATACCGCCGCGGCTCCCGCCAAGATCGCGCTGACGATGGCGGGCATACCGGCCGGCGTGACAAGGGCACTGGTCCGGCACTATCGCATCGACGAGAATCATTCCAACGCCTATACGGTGTGGAAAGCGATGGGATCGCCGCAGAAACCAGGTGCGGAGCAGTACGCAGCCTTGGAGGCGGCGGGCCGGCTTCACATGCTTTCCTCGCCCGCCTGGGTGATGACGAAGAGCGGGACGGTTGAGTTAGGCTTCGCTTTGTCTCGGCAGGGCGTCTCGTTGGTACAAGTCAGTTGGTAGGAGCAGGGGAGGCCGATCGACGCTGGCGCGTGGCCGGGCTGATTACCGCGGCGATCGCGATCAGCTATCTGGACCGGCAGACGCTCCCCGTTGCGATTGCCGCCATTCAGAAGGACATCCCCGTTTCCAATACGCAGTTTTCACAGTTGCAGGCGGCGTTCCTGGTTGCCTATGCGGTGATGTACGCAGCGGGCGGCAAGCTGATGGATGCCTGGGGCACCAAGACGGGATTCCTGGTGATCATGATCGTCTGGTCGGCCGCGTGCGCCGGACACGGCCTCGCCACAGCGTTTCTCGGCCTTGCGGTATGCCGGTTTCTCTTAGGAATGGGTGAAGGCGGAGGATTTCCCGCGGCGACCAAAGCTGTCGCCGAGTGGTTCCCGGCGGAGCAGCGGTCGACTGCGATGGGAATGATCAACGCCGGAACGGCTGTAGGCGCAGTCATCGCCCCGCCGGCGATTGCCGTGATCATCGGATTGTGGGGCTGGCGCTGGGTTTTCTTTCTCACCGGGGCTGCCGGCCTGGTTTGGAGCTGGGCGTGGTGGAGGATTTATTCGACGCCCCTGCGGGCCACCGATGCCGGCTCGGCGGTAAGGTGGCTGAAACTACTCGGAATACGTCAGGTATGGGGACTGGTGACGGCAAAGTTCTTGAGCGATGCCGCCTGGTATTTCTATCTATTCTGGCTTCCGAAGTATTTGTACGACATGCGCGGCTTCGACACAAAGCAGGTGGGCACCTTCGCCTGGATTCCCTATGCGGCGTCCGGGTTGGGAAGTCTGCTCGGCGGGTGGTTTTCCAGCCGGTTGCTCAGAGGCGGCGCGACGGTGAACCGGGCGCGGAAAGTGGCACTGGGGCTAAGCGCAGCGCTGATGCCGTGGATCTTCTTTGTCACGCAGGCACCGGTGGAGGTTGCCTTGCTTCTGTTCAGCCTGGCCTTCTGCGGTCAGCAATCGTGGTCCACTCTGGTGATGACACTGCCGACTGATCTGTTTCCGCGCATCAGTGTAGGCGCGGTGGCCGGGCTGGTTGGATTTGGGGGCGCCATGGGCGGGGTGGTGTTTGGGCTGGTGGTGGGATGGCTGCTCGATCGGGGATTGGGATATGAGCCTGTCTTTGCAATGGTGAGCCTGATGCACGTAACGGCTTTCGGTATCATCCTGACGACCATCCGGCGCGTGGAACCGCTGCATGTTTGAAGGTCCAATTGCGAGCGCTTTGCATCGGCCAAGCCACCTTTTCCTGACGAAAGCTTCATTCGGTGCTTGCAATATGTCCGGAATCTGCTATTCTCAAGGGAAAATACCACTGAATGTACCCACCCCGAAATTTTTCCCGCACCCCCAGACCCAGAATCAGAGAAAACGTCAATGAGGCTATCCGTTCGCGCGAGGTTCGCGCGATCTTTCCTGATGGCGAAGTGGCGGTTATGGCCACCATCGACGCCGTTCGAAAGGCCAAGGAACTTGGCCTGGATCTGATCGTCGTGTCGCCGACGGCCGAACCTCCCGTTGCCAAGGCAATGGACTACGGCCAGTGGCAATACGAGAACAAGAAGAAACAGCACGACGCGCGCAAGAAGCAACACGTGATCCAGGTGAAGGAAGTGAAGTTCCGTCCCAACACCGATGATCACGATTACGACTTCAAAAAGAATCATGCGCTGCGGTTCCTCAAGGAAGGGAATCGGGTGAAGGCGGTGGTTCAGTTCCGCGGGCGCGAAATAGCGCACGTGGATCTGGGCGCGAAGCTCCTGCGCCGCTTTGTGGATGATTTGGCCGGCGTGGGACAGATGGACGGAAACATGCGCCTGGAAGGCAAGCACTATCACGTGATCATCAGCCCGATGAAGGCTGCCGGCAAGGAAGTCAAGCCAAAGGCCGACGCCCCAACTCACTAGAGGGGCAGGGCCTCAATAGAAGAGGTACTTTCTCCACTGATCTTCCCCGGACGCCAGCAGCCTCATGAGCTGGCGGCTGGTGTGCAGGCTGAACGGCCGGGGCAGACGAGCCAGTTTGTAGCCGGCCTCTTCCGGTGTGCGGTTCCCCTTCCGGTTGTTGCACTGATGGCAGCAGGCGACGAGATTTTCCCAACTGGATTCGCCGTTGCGCGACCGGGGCACAACGTGATCCAGCGTCAAGTCGGCTGAGTTGCCCATGCGCAGGCAGTACTGGCAGGTGAAGCGGTCCCGCATCAGAATGTTCTTGCGGGACAGCGCCCGTGTCTGGTGTGGGATGCGCCGGTACTCGAGCAGCCGGATGACGCTGGGCAACGGATACTGCTGGCGGGCAGCGTGGAGCATATGCGGGGAGGTCTCTTCCGTGGCGGCTACGCCCTTCAACACCAGGACGACAGCCCGCCGCGCGGCGCACACGTTGATCGGCTCGTAGCTGGCGTTGAGGACAAGAACAGGCTGATGCAATCGAACCATGGTCAGGACACTCCCAGTGAGAAATGGCTGCTGTTGATACCGCGCCCGACACGCAAGGGTTCCACCCAGTTACGGCGATCCGCTCGCGCCACCGTCAATACTGTCACTCGCGCGGCTCCGGCACGCTTCAATGCCATCGCGCAGGCCCCTGCCGTTGCGCCCGTGGTGAGCACATCATCCACGAGCAGGATTCGGCGTCCTTTGAGATCCACGCGCGGGTTGGCCCGAAATACGCCGGTCACGTTGCGCCGCCGGGCAGCCGAACTCAGTCCGGCTTGTGCGGGGGTTGATCGGAGACGCTGCGCCGCCGCCTTCACCGGAATGCCGGATCTGGACGCCACGTAGCGAGCCAGGGTTTCGGCCTGGTTGAACCCGCGGTCCCATCGCCGCAGCCAGTGCATCGGCATCGGCGCCACAATGTCGAATTGCTGGTCGAGAGGCAGGGCGCGCATCAGGAGCCGGCCGAGTGGGGAGCCCAGCGTCTCAATGCGTCCGTACTTGAACAGATGAATCAACTGGCGCAGGTTACCCTCGTAGGCGCCAAACGTGTAGGCCGCGTCGAAACCGTTCAGTCCATTCCGGCACATCGCACACCGGCCGTTCTCATCCAGCGGGCGCGAGTTAAGGAAAGGAATGCGGCAACTACGGCAGGAAAATTCGGCGGAGAGCGGGTCTACGGAGGAAAGACAGCGGCCGCAAACAGGGACGCGGGACACCTCCAGCAACGGAGCCTGGCACAAGCGACAGCCGTCGGGAAGCACCAGCCCAAAGAGCCGGCCAGCCAGCTTGCCCCATACCGGGGTGTTAAATAATGACCAAGTAGGAAGCCATCTACTCGAGAAAACCCACCTCCTGGAACGCTTCCTATTGTACAACAGGCAGGGGAAGAGACTCGGGCTGCTAGTTCCCCTTCTCACACAGCGCCGCGGGCCACTCCGTCTTGGCCGCGAAGTTGTAACGAAGGAAATGCCGGCTGATTACTGCGTTGTTGAGGCAGGAGACTTTCATCATGTCCCGGCTGCGCAACATTCCCGCGACATCAGCGGCGGCCGAAAAATCAGTAAAGTCGCTCCATGCGCCGGCGAACCTGGCCGGCCAGCCCCGCGAGAGAGGCGAATCCTGCGCCTGGCGTCCCACCGTGGAAAGCTTCTCGAAGGTGGCCCGGTTGTAAGCCTCCAGCGAAAGCCGGCTGTTCACCGGCAGATGCTTGCGTTCAATGTCCCCGGCGTCGGCGATCAGGCTGAGCTCGCGCCAATGGAGCGGCATGGAGCCGTGCTTGCCCCACTGCACAACAATCGCCGGCCTCCCCTTGTGTTGCGCCGCATCCTGCACGGATGCCGCCGGAGCTTCCAGGATCCGTCCGTGAAAATAAGTGAAGTAGGCCTGCACGCGCTGGCCGGCGGGGTCCAGCCGCACCCACATCAGTTCGTGATCGCACGGATCATTGTCGTCGGGAAAATCGATATCGTCCTCCCAAAAGAAGTGATAGGCGATCCAGCGGCGGCTAGGATGGAGCACCGCCGCGGCGTCCTTGAGCGGGAAAGGATCGTTGGGCGTGGTGAACACGCGCGGCGCAAAGCGCAGAATGAGTTCGCGATCCGAGGCGGAGACCTCGCGCGGCGGCTCCAGTCGCAGTGCCTTGGTGTAGGCAATCGAAGCCTCTTCCAACCGCTTCTTCAGATGGGCGTCAATGCCTTCCTGATTCGCCTGCCGGGCCTGTTCCGAATCGCAGGCGCAGGGCGCGGTAAAGGACTGCCTTTGGGCGAAGGCAGCTATCGCGAGCAGGAGAGCACTCCACAGGCGCATTCCCCTATACTAACGCCATGGTACGCAGTCTGATAGTCGCATTCGCCGTCTTCGTGAGGATGGCCGGCCTCCTCTACGGACAGTCTCCGGACTTTGCCGCGATCCGCCGGGAGACGGTGGAGCACTTTACATCGCTGCTCAAGATCGACACAAGCAATCCGCCCGGCAATGAGACCAAGGCGGCGCTCTACGTGCAGGCGGTTCTCGAACGGGAAGGCATTCCGGCCAAGCTGCTCACTCATACGGAGGGGCGCGCCAACCTGGTGGCGCGTCTGCCCGGAACCGGACGCAAGCGGCCGATCCTGATCATGGGGCATACGGACGTGGTGGGCGTGCAACGGGAAAAATGGAGCTTCGATCCATTCGCCGCCATTCGTAAGGACGGCTACATCTACGGCCGCGGAGCACTCGATGACAAGGATAACCTTACCGCTGGCCTCATGGTGATGGTGACGTTGAAACGCCTCGGCGTGAAGCTGGACCGGGACGTCATTTTCGTAGCCGAAGCCGGTGAGGAAGGAAACTCACTTGTGGGCATCAACTTTCTGGTGGAAAAACACTGGGACCAGATCGACGCCGAGTATTGTCTGGCCGAAGGCGGCGGAGGGCTACGCCGCGCCGGCAAACCGATCTACATGACGGTTGCGACGGCGGAAAAAGTTCCCAGGGGCGCGACGCTGATCTCGCGGGGAACCGCCGGACACGGCTCTGCTCCCCGCCTGGACAACGCCGTGGTGCATCTGGCGGGTGCCGTGGCGCGCGTGGCGGAATGGCAGCCCCCCATGCGTCTCAACGACACTACCCGCGCCTACTTTGAACGCCTGGCGGCCATCAGCACTCCGGAACAGGCGCGCCGATATAGAGAGATCGTGCTGCCCGGCAAAGCCCCCGCCATAGAAAGTTACTTTCGCCAGCACGACATCATGCACAACTCAATCCTCCGAACGTCCGTCTCACCCAACGTCATCAAGGCCGGCTTCCGCTCCAACGTGATTCCGTCCGAGGCTGAGGCGATTCTCGACATTCGCGCCTTGCCTGACGAGAACATGGAGCAGTTTTTTCAGCAAATGCGCCGGGTGATTAACGACCCCCAGATCGAGGTGGTTCCCAATCCGGGCGGCCGTCCCACCGGCCAGCCGTCGCGCGTGGACACGGACTTGTTCCGGTTGCTCGAGGCCACTCAGAAGAAGATCTATCCGGGCGCGGCCACCTTGCCGTACATGTTGACCGGGGCCACCGACATGGCTCAACTTCGCGCCCGGGGCGTGCAGTCCTATGGAGTTGGCCCCTTGGTCGAGGAAAAGGACCAGCTCCTCGGCGGCGCGCATGGGGACGACGAGAAGATCCTCGAACAGTCGCTGCATCAGTTTGTCGAATTTCTCTGGGTTACGGTTCGCGAGATCGCCGCCGTTGCCAACCCTTGAGCTCAATTCAAAGGAGCGCACCATGATTGCAAGAATCCTATGCCTCGCGGCCCTGACTTTGGCGGCGCTGCCCGCTGCCGCGCAAGTCAAGTTTACGTTTTGGCCGGGCGTCACCTACGACCCCGCCATTCCCACCCAGGAAAAGGTATTGGGTTATGCGCCCGGAGAGCGCATCAGCTCCCATGCCAGCATCGTGAAGTATGTGGAGGCGCTGACCGCGGCGGCTCCGCAACGAATCAAAATGTGGGACTACGCCAAGACGTGGGAAGGCCGGCGGCTCATCTACGCGGCGGTGGGTTCGGAGACCAACATCCGCCGCCTTCCCGAGATACAAGCGACGATGAAAAAGTTGTCTGACCCGCGCCAGACCGGTGCGGAGGAGGCCGCCCGGCTCATGAAAACTCTGCCGGCCGTCATCTGGCTGGGATACGGCGTGCATGGCAACGAGATCTCTTCGCCGGACGCCGCGCTGCTCACGGCGTACCACTTGATTGCCGCACGCAAAGACCCTGTTGTGGACGCCATCCTTGCCAATGTCGTGGTGTTGATCGATCCGCTCCAGAATCCGGACGGCCGCGACCGCTTTGTGCGCCACTTTGAACAGAGCGAAGGCATTGAACCGGAGGCCCATCCATTTGCTCTTGAGCACACCGAGCCCTGGCCCGGCGGCCGCACGAACCACTACCATTTCGACATGAATCGCGACTGGTTCGCACTGACACAGCCGGAAACGCGCGGGCGCGTCAAAACGCTGCAGGAGTGGTTCCCGCTTGTGTTTGTCGATCTGCACGAGATGGGCGCCAACTCCACCTATTACTTCGCGCCGGAAGCGGTTCCCTTTAATCCGCACCTGACCACGGAGCAAAGGACCTACCTCGACTGGTTTGGCAAGAACAATGCCAAATGGTTCGACCAGTATGGATTCAGCTACTTCACGCGCGAAGTCTACGACGCGTTCTATCCAGGCTATGGCGCCAGTTGGCCGTCCTACTATGGCGCCATCGCGATGACTTATGAGCAGGCCTCCGCGCGCGGCCTGGCCATGCGCCGCAACGATGAAACGGTTTTCCATTACCGGGACACCGTCCGCCGCCACTTTGTCGCGTCGATTTCCACGGCGGAAACCTCTGCCCGCGAGCGCCAGAAGCTGCTCGAGAATTTCTATCGTTACCGCGTCACGGCCATTGAGGAAGGCGCGAAGGACTCTGTGAAGGAGTTCATCTTGCCACGCCTTGGCAATACATCAGCGGTGGACAAGCTGGCGCTGGTGCTGGTGGACCAGGGTGTGGAGGTGAATCGCGCCACCGCGTCCTTCCGCAGCGGAAGCGCGGCGTATCCGGCCGGCAGCTACCTCATCCGCCTGGCGCAGCCTGCCAAACGGCTGGTGCGCACGCTGCTCGATCGGCAGGTGGCCATGCCGGACGATTTTGTCAAGGAGCAGGAGCGCCGGCGCAAGAAGAAAATGCCCGACGAGATCTACGACGTCACCGCATGGTCGCTCCCGCTGCTGTATGGAGTGAGCTATGTGGCAGGGACAGAAAGTTCGCAAGGTTCGTTTGAGTTGGTGAAGCCGGGCCAGGCCCCGGCGGGCAGCGTCAAGGGAGGGCGAGCGGAGGTGGCTTATCTGGCGCCTTGGGGCACGGCCGCAGCCGGACGCCTGCTGGCGGCGCTCTTGCGGCAGGATTGGAAAGTCTGGTCCGCCGACAAAGCCTTCACGCAGAGCGGAACCAACTACGGACCCGGAACCCTGATCGTCAAAGTGCAGGAAAATCGCGACGGCCTGCATGAGGCGATCGGGAAACTGGCAGAAGCGACCGGGGCGGACGTCGTGGCCACCAACACGGGTTGGGTGGAGGACGGCATCAACTTCGGCAGCCGGTACGTTAGCCCTGTACGGAAGCCGGGCATCCTGCTGGTTTGGGACCAGCCGGCCTTATCGGGGTCGGCCGGCCATACGCGCTTTGTGCTGGAACGGCAGTTCCATTATCCGGTCACCGCCGTGCGCGCCTCGGCATTGGCGGCGGCGGAGTTGAACCGCTTCCAAGTCATGATTCTGCCCGATGGCACCTATCCGAACCTCCCCTGGCCGCGCATCAAGGAATGGGTGCGAGCGGGTGGGACCTTGGTGGGCATCAGCGGAGCGGTGGCTTCGCTGGCAGATTCGAAGGTGGATTTGCTCGCGGTAAAGCGGGAGAGTCTTCCGGGCAAACCGGAGGAGAAGAAAAAGGAGGAGCCCGAGACGAGAGTGCCCGGGAAACTGCTGACAACCGATGCCGAGTTTCAACAGGCCATTCAAGCCGAGACGCCTCCCCCGGATGATGTGGCTGGGGTACTGGCCGTGGCGCGGCTGGATGAGGACCACTGGATCACCAACGGAGTTGGACCACGCGTGGTTGCCTTGATTTCCGGCAATAATGTCTTCACACCCATCAAGCTCGATAAAGGGGTGAACGCGGCGGTCTTCCTGGGACCCAATGATCTGGTGGCCAGCGGCTACATGTGGGAGGAGAATCGCAAACTGCTGGCCTACAAGCCGCTGGTCCTGGTCCAGCGCGAAGGCCGGGGGCAGGTGATCGGGTTCACCGCTGACCCCAACTATCGGGCATACATGGATGGGCTGAATGTGCTCTTTCTGAACGCGGTGTTTCGCGGCCCTGCCCATACCGGTCAAGGCGGCATCGGGGAGCGGGAGTGAGTTTGCCTGCTTTGCGGCGGGTCGCTTTCGTGCACGCCTCGCGCGCCGCCGTTGATCCGGTGACGCACTACTACGCCGCGGAGGCGCCGGAATTCGAGTGCACCAACCTGCTGGATGACGGCGTGATGCGCGCGCTGGCCGCCGGTGATGCGGAGCGGACGCAGCGGCGATTGCGGGAGATGATCGCCACCGCCCGCGATGAGTATGCCGCCGAAGTTGCGATGCTCACCTGCTCGGCCCTATCGCCCAATGCCATGCGTGAACTGCGGGAATCGGCCGGCATGCCCTTTGCTGAAGATCGATGAACCGATGGCGCGCAAAAGCGTGTCGCTTGGTTCCCGAATCGGCGTGCTGTCGACATTCCCCGCCACCGCCGGGACCACGCGGGAGTTGATCGAGGAGGCAGCGCGCGCCGCCGGCCGCACAGTGGAGATTGTGGGCGTACTGGAGGAGAGGGCTCTGCAGGCACTGCTGGCCGGGAGCGAGGAAGAACATGATCGGCTCTTTCTCGAAGCGGCGGCAAAGTTGGCGGGGCAGCCCGGTCTGGACGCCATTGTTCTGGCGCAAGTGAGCATGGCGAGGTTGGCCAGCAAAGCTGCCGTCGGAGTCGCTGTGCCCGTACTGAACAGTTTGGACACCAGCCTGGCTGCCGTCCGGTCCCTGCTCGCCGGTCAGTAATAAGCCCGCACTACCCACTCCGCGGCACAGACTGGTTTGTCTGACCCTTCCGCTTCCACCGTTACGTTCCAAATGATCTGTATGCCGCCGGTGATCTCTTCAATCGCCCCCACCGAGAACCTGCCCCGTATGCGCGCACCCGAAAGCACCGCGGCCGGAAACCGGACGCGATTCAGACCATAATTGATGCGCATCTTGAAATCGCCACGCAGATCCACGGCCTCGCGGCTCAGATGGGACAGCATGGAGAGTGTCAGAAACCCATGCGCAATGGTGGAACCATAGGGAGACTCGGCCTTCGCCCGTTCCACATCCAAGTGGATCCATTGCCGGTCTTCCGTCGTTTCCGCAAACTGGTTGATCTGGTTTTGGTTGATCGGATACCAGTCGCTTACGCCCGCCTCCTGCCCGGACAGGGAGCGCAGCTCTTCCAACGATCCGATGATTCGTGCGGGCATGTGGCCTTTCATTATACCGGCCTTGGAAGGGAATCCATGCTGAGCATTCTGGCATGCCGAAAGTAAGGTGAACACCTGATAGGTTTGCTCCCAGATTCACACTACAGTGGAAAGTGAAGAGGTCCATCATGCGCAATCTTTTTGCTGGTCTAACCCTTTCTGTAACGATGCTCTGGGCTGCGCCGCCGCAGAGCACTTCACTACCCACTTATTGGCGGTACGCCTATCCGGAGGCGCGCTTCCTTCTGGGGGTGGACCTGGCCAGCATCGGCAACTCGCAGTTCGGTCAAAGACTCAAGAAGGAATTTCGCAATGCCGGCTTTACGGCGGCCGCCGGCAAACAAGGAATGGACTTTATCTGGAGCGCGGATCGGCTTCTACTTTCCAGCTCCGGCATTCCAGCTTCCGGGAAAGGCTCGAACAAGACGCCGGCGGTGGCGGCCCTACAGGGAAAGTTCGACCTGCCTGGCATTCGCAAGGAAATTCAGTCGAAAGGCGCGGTGCGCTCCTCATACAAAGGGTTGGAAATGTGGGTTGCGGACAAAGACGGAAGTCCCATCGCAATGGCGCTGGTCAGCCCGCAAGTGCTCCTGTTGGGAGACCGCGCCGGGGTCCGCGCCGCCATCGACAATCATGCCGATGCCAATCCATCGGACTCAACCTCTGCCATCTACCAACGTGCAGTTGCCTTGGCTGCGGACAATGACCTCTGGTTCGTTTCCGAGGCGGCCTTGGATAGCCTGGATACCGGCGGCCTGGACGGGCCCAACTTGCCCGGCAGTGAAATGTTCAAAGATGTGGAAGGTTTCGAGGGCGGAGTCACCTTCCGGAACGGGTTGGGCCTGAATCTCCACCTCAGGGCCAAGTCCGGGGATGGAGCCAAATCGTTGCGCTCAGGCCTCCAGACCATGTTGTCCCTCTTTACCATGGGCACGGCGAAGGAAAAAGGCGGCAGTGACCTGCTGAACAAGTTGCAGGTCGGCATTGAAGGCAATCAAGTAAATGTGGCGCTGCACTTCACTCAGAAGGATCTGGATCGCGGCCTACAGCAGTTCAAGGCGGGAGTTGAGGGCAAGATCAAACGGAGCCTCGGTGGACCCGTCGCTTCCATCAATGTCAAGCCCACGGTCCGCGGCGCGGCCAATTGGACGCTCGAAAGCAAACCGGTTTCCCTGGATGAACCCGAACCGGCGCCTCAACCAAATCAACCGCTGGTGGTCAAGATCTTCAATGCCGACGGCGGCACCAAAGAGCTCAACATCAACAAGCGGCCCTGACCGCCTCGCCTGCCTGCGCTAACCTGAAACTAGTGCATACCGGCATCGCCATCTTTGCGCACGGCTCCGCCATTGAATCGGCCAATGAGTCCGTGCGCCTGGTTTCCCAACAGTTCGCCCGCAGCGGCGGTTTCAGTTTGGTTGAGCCGGCGTTCCTGGAATTGGGTCAGCCGGACCTGGCAGGAGCAGTCTCCAAACTCGCCGGCGCCGGCGCGCGCCGCGTCATCGTCATTCCCTATTTCCTGACGTTGGGAAAGCATCTCCAGCGCGATCTGCCGCGCCTGGTTTCCGAAGTAGCCGCCCAACACCCTGGTCTGGAGATTGCTGTAGCGCCACCTCTCGATGGGCATCCGGCTCTGATTTCAGCATTGATCGACCGCGCCCGTCAGGAGCAACCGTGAACGCGGTCCTGCTCCATTCGCGCGAGATCGCACCCCAGGTCAAACATTTCGTCTTCGAGGTACCTGAACTGGAACGGCTGGATTTTGCGCCGGGCCAATTTGTATCGCTCACCGCTGAGCTTGCGGGGAAAAGAATCACTCGCGCCTACTCCATCGCCTCTCCGCCTTCCGGCAATCGTTTCGATCTCTGCCTGAATCGCGTCGCCGACGGCATCTTTTCTCCTTTTCTGTTTCTCCTTGCCCCGGGAGATCGCGTGGAGATGCAGGAGCCGCTCGGCTTTTTCACGCTTCGCAATCCGGATCAGGACATGCTCATGATGGCCGCGGGAACCGGCGTGGTTCCGTTCCGGTCCATGCTCCTTGATTACCTGGAGCATGGCGGGAAATCAGACGTCACTTTGCTCTTTGGCGCAAGGTATGAGCAGGGCCTACTGTATCGGGCCGAGTTTGAGGCGATGGAACGCGAACACGGGAACTTCCGGTTCTGGTCCACGCTCAGCCGTCCCGATTCGAACTGGACAGGCCGGATCGGCCACGTGCAGGCCCACCTGGATAGCGCGCGGAATGGACGCACCAATCTCGACGTGTATATCTGCGGGCTAAAGGCGATGGTGGATGATGTTCGATCGAGGCTCAAGTCAGCCGGCCTGGACCGCAAGCAGATCATCTACGAGAAATACGACTAAAATCAATATGATGAGTTCGCATTTTGGGCGTATCTTGCTGTTGGCTGCCGGCGGCGCTATTGTCTTCGCTGCCGTGGCAGCGATTCTGCTTCGCATCATTCCGGGCCCCCACAAGCAGTTCGACTATCTTGTGATTGGGACCCTTTCCACCTTTGCCACTCTAGCGACGCTTTTCGTCGTTATGATCACCACAATGTCCAAGGATCCGACCGCATTCAACAAACGCAAGAAGGAATGAGCCACACCGGGCAGCTCTACATTGCCCAGTCTTCCGGCCGTTGTCCTTCTGGGAGCAGCGCCCCTTTGTCCAGGTAACGTATGCGCTTAGCCACGCGGGCCGCGTGCGGATCATGCGTTACCATCACGATCGTCTTTTGAAACTCCTCGTTCAACCGGCCCAGCAGCGTAAGAACGTCGCGCGCCGAGGCGGCATCCAGATTCCCGGTCGGCTCGTCAGCAAGGATCACGTCCGGGTCGGTCACAATCGCGCGGGCGATGGCCACACGCTGTTCCTGGCCGCCGGAAAGCTGGCGCGGGGTGTGATCCATTCGGTCCGAAAGCCCCACCAGATCCAGCGCCTTCCGCGCGTGCATAAGCCGCTCAGGCTTACTCAGCTTGGTGAGCTTCAACGGCAACTCCACGTTCTCCAACGCGGTCAGTACGGGAATCAGGTTGAAGGACTGGAACACGAAACCAATATGGGTATTGCGCCACCTGGCCACGGCGCCCTCACTGAGCCGGGCGATGTCGTGCCCCAGAACCACGATCTGCCCTCCGGTCGGCCGGTCCATCGCCGCGATCAAGTGGAGCAGCGTCGATTTGCCCGACCCCGATGGTCCCATCAGCGCCACAAAATCACCCTTCTCCACTCGAAGATTTGCATCCTTGAGCGCCACGATTTGAAACTCGTCGCGGACAAACTCTTTGGTCAGATTCGTGGTGTGTATGATCGTTTCGCCCATGTTTGAATTAACCCTTGCGGCGCACCCGGTCGCCGTCTTTCAATTCCGCGCCCGGATTCAGGATCAAGTCCTCTCCGCCAAATAGCCCTTCCTCAATACGCAGTCCCTGGGGCGTCAAGCCGGATGCTTTCACCGGCCGCCGTACCGCCCGCCCGTCCAGCAGCAGGAATACCGCGCTATCGCGCACCGAGGCAGGCGGCACAAAAATCACCGCGTGCGCTTCCGGCACATCTCCCTTGGTCTGCTTCTCATCGGCCACAAATGCGACGCTCGCATTCATCTCGGGCCGTAGAAAGCCGTCCGGATCCAGCACCTTCACCTTTACCTGTACTGTCGCCTTCTGACGGTTGGCCTCCGGCGAAATCTCCTCGATCTCGCCCTGGTAGCGCTTGTCCGGATAGGCGTCTGTGGTGATGATAGCGCGCTGCCGGGCGTCCAACTTCGCGAAGTCGTTCTGATTGATATCCAGTTCCACTTGCAGATCATTGAGGTCGGCCAACGAGACGACGTAGCCTTTCGCACCTCGATCCCCTACAAAGCCAGTGGTCACAAACTCGCCCTTCTCCACCACACGTTCAAGAATCGTACCCGTAATCGGAGCCCGGATCACGGTATTTGAGAGAGTTGTTTCATAAAATGCCACCTGTCCCTTGGCCTGTTGGATCTGTCCCCGAACCTGGTCTATCGCCTCCTGCCTCGGCCCGAGCTTTACCAGTTCATAGGTGCGTTCCAGCGACGCCACCCGAGCCGCCTGAATGTCGTAGCGCGCCTTGGCGTCATCGTAGGCCTGCGCCGACATCACCTTTTCGTCGGTCAGCTTTTTAGTTCGTTCCAAGTTCACTCGCGCGTTACCCTGATCGGCTCGCGCCTGATCCAGGTTGGCCTTGGCGACCGCAATCTCCTCCGGCCGGGAGCCGTTGAGAAGCTCCCGCAGCCGGGCTTCCAGTGCCGTCAAATTCCCCTGCACCTGCTGCAACTGTGCGCGGTACTCGTCGTCTTCCAGGCGCACGATCACCTGTCCCTCGCGGACTTTGTCGCCTTTTTCCACACCAATCCAGGCCACTTTTCCAACCACTTTTGAGCCCAGTTGAATCTTGTGATGCGCGATGATGTATCCGGTGGCGTTCAGGATCGTCCGTCCGCCGGCCCCTGCCCGCGCCTCATTCAGCACTCGCAGCGTTTGCACCTCGACGGCCGCGTTCATCCGCTTGTAAATGGTGTTGCCCGCACCCAACAGCAGGAACAGAAGTACCCCTCCAATGATCCACCGCACCGCCCAGCGTGATGGCTCTGCGCTGTTCTTTTGAGACTTGTCGATTTGTAAACTCTTGAGATCCGATTCCATGCGACCGCCTAAATTTCCCGCAACGCTGTCAGTATCTGTTTTCGCGACGCCGAGGCCGCCGGGAAAAGACCACCAATCGCTCCCATGATCACCGCGAACGCAATCCCCACGGCCATGATTTCCGGTGTTACTTTCAGTTCAAATGAGATCTCGCTAAAGGTGACAAAACTTCCGATGCCCGCACGAAGGTTGTTTAAGGGTAGTACCAGCAAACAGCCCAGCACTCCTCCGAAGATACTGAGCACCAGAGACTCAATGAAGAAGCTGATCAAAATAGCCACTCTCGAAAATCCCAATACACGCAGCGTCCCAATTTCCGGTGAGCGCCGCGCCACTGCCGCATACATCGTGTTCATTGCCGCGAAACTGGAACCCACCGCCATGATCACAGCGATGAACGTCCCGATCACCTGTATCGGCAGTGCCGACGAGGTTTGTGCCTGGTAGTAGGACAACTCGGTCTGCGCATCCACATTCAACGCGCGGTCACTGATCAGATCATTGATCAAAGCCTGCATTGATACGGCGTCCTTGGCCCGCAATAGAATCGAACTCAGAGTCTGTTGCCGGTTCTGATCCGATGCGAGTTGATTCAGGTCAGCAAAGATCTCGCTGCCGGCGGCGGACCGGCCCGCGTCCACCACCCCGACCACCTCCCAAGCCCCCCGGCCAAAGTCGAGCTTCCTTCCCAGCCGCGCCATCGGGTACCGGTTGGCGACGCCCTGGCCCACCACCACCTCCCGTTTTCCAGCCTGGAACATACGTCCTTCCACGATCCGGGCCTGATTGCGCATTCCGAATCCGCCGGCCGTCAGCCCGCGAACCGTGATGTTGATTCCGCCCGGGATCTCAGGGCTTTCCAGCACCACAACCGTGATCAACTCGAGCGATGCCATTGGCTGCCCTGTGCTGTCCAGGGCAATCCCGGGTTTGGCTTTGATGGATTGGAACAGTTGCGGTGTTGCGCTGGAATTGAGCTCAGCGTTCGACCCCTTTCGCAGAACCAGCACATGGAGCGGATTCGCTGTCGCCACCAGGGATGTCCGCAGCCCTTCCACCAAAGCCGACACGCTCAACAAGACAGCAACCGTCAACGCGATGCCAAGGGCCGTCATTAGCGTGGTGGTTTTTCTCGCAACCAGGTTCCGGAGGTTGTAGGACAGAGGAATAGCCATTAATAGTTTCGCTTTCGGCGGATCAATCCGTAAAACGCAGCGCCTCGACGATGGATCGGCGCGATGCACTGTAGGCGGGGATAAAGCAGCTCACCAATCCAATCATGGTGGCCACGGTAAGGCACAGGAAGGCTACCGAAGGCGTTACCGCGATGCGGCTCATGTCGGCGAAGGTCGAAGGCATTTTACGAATCATCGCGCACAGCAGGAAGGCGAGTCCGACCCCCACGCCGCCGCCAACCAGCGAAAGCACGACAGATTCCCCCATCAGCAGTCCGAGCACAGTTTGCCGGGAGTAGCCGAGGGTCTTCAAAATCCCCACTTCCCGCACACGCTCCCGCACCGACATCGCCATCGTATTGCCGGCCACCAGCAAAATCGTAAACGTGACCGCCGCGCACACCAGCAGCAGGAACGCCTTCACGTTTCCGAGAAACGCCAGAAAGCTCATCTCAAACGCCTTTTCCGTCTCGGTCTTGGTCTGCGCCGTTGAGTTACGGAACAACTCGTCCACTGCCCGCGCTACCGGTGCGGCGTCTTCGGCACGCTCCAGCCGAATGCTGAACGTGCCTACTTGATCCATCCTCCCGGCGGCGAGGCTCTCATTTAGGTATTTGTAGTGAAAGAAAAGATTTTCGTTGTCGCGGTCGGCGTCATAGAAGCCCCGGATCGTCAGCTCCAGTGTGACCGGGAAAATGTCGCCCACGATGGTAACCCTGTCGCCGATCTTCATGTTGTGGCGTATTGCAGTCTTGCGGCCCACAATGCAGGCGGTACGCTCCGCCAGAAAGGCCTTCCGCTCCTGGTCCGGAATCTTATACTCGGGAAAAATGGATCCAAGCTTGGCCGGCTCCACTGCGAAGCGGCCGAAAAAGTTTGCCGGATCGCGCGCATCCTTGTATGTCCCGCCGAACCACTGGAAGATCATGACATCCTTCACCCCGGCCACGGCTGCGATCCGTTGCTGGTAACTCACCGGGATCGGATTTGCCAGCGACACCCGGTTGCGCACCAATAGCCGCATCGCCTGGTCCGCCGTGGCTTCCGTCAGGAAAAAAGCCTGATACAAGGCCATCAGCATTCCGAGAAGGCAAAGCGACACGCTGATGCTCAAAATCGTGAGAATGCTGCGCCGCTTGTTCCGCACGCTATTCTTGAAGATCAGGGGCAAGTGGCTCAGCATGACTCAATTTTACGCCACCGACGAACAGTTCATGCGCCAGGCCCTGGCGCTGGCGCAACAAGCCGAGCTCGCCGGTGAAGTACCGGTCGGCGCCATTCTGGTGCGCGACGGCCGCATCCTTGGCAGCGGCTTCAATACCCCCATCGCCTCTTGTGACCCCACGGCGCATGCCGAGATCATCGCCTTGCGCCAGGCAGCCTACGCGGAAAACACTTACCGGCTGGAGGAGACCACTCTCTATTCCACGCTCGAGCCGTGCGTCATGTGTGCGGGAGCGCTGGTTCACGCAAGGGTCAAGCGTCTCGTTTTTGGCGCCCGGGATCTGCGCTTCGGCGGAGTTCGGAGCAAGTTTCGCCTCGCCGACAATGACCTCCTCAATCACCGTCTGGAAGTGGTGGAAGGCGTGTTGGCGGCGGATTGCCTGCGCCTGCTGCAAGACTTTTTTGAAAAGCGGCGTTCCTAAGCAACAGCCCGAGAAACGGGCGAGGAGGCCGTAGCTTTCACAATCCTCCGCTCTAAACGTCTTCCGCTCCATCGCGAAAGGCGTTAAAACCCAGTTCAGTAGTCTTGAAGCTTGTGACACCAAACTTTCCTAATGCCGCTTTGATGTCCGAAGTCAGATCGGTTCCGTAAACTTCGAGCACGCTCCAGCGTGGGTGGTGGCCGTACTCGCCATGGTGGAGATCACAGGTATCCAGGATATCGATACAGATTTGCTCCGGTGAGTCATTGGGCTCGTACTTGAATATTGTGATGCCCTTCTCGAGGCTGAAATCTTTAGCGTGAGCCCATACTCGCTCGACTACTTTTCGATTCTCGGGAGAGTCGCACACCCAGACATGAACACGCGTGGAAAGATCGGATAATTCCAGCCCGAAGGCCGAATCCAGAACGATTGCAAAAGGATCTTGGGACTCTTCTTGGATTGTTCGTTTCTTGTCTGCGGGGCCACTTGACTACTTCGTCACCTGCCGCATCTCAATATTGCGAAACATGGCGATGCTGTTGGGGTCGTGCAGCTGCAGCCCGATAGGCCCGATCTTTGGCCGCTCCGGATCGCCCGGATGCTCACAAACCAGCGTGCCGTTTACCTTCACCCGGATCATCTCGTTGCGCGAGCTGATCTCGAGCAGATTCCAATCACCCGGCTTGTCAAAACCCGATTTTGCCTCCGCAAAAAGGTAGACGCTCCCGGTAGGGTACTTGTCGGCATAGCCGTTTGAGATCTGGATTTCGTAGCCGTTGTGGGAAGGGGTCCGTTTGGGATCCCAATCCGGACTCACGGCATATCTGGCGCGAGTCTGGTCACGGATAGAGATGCCGCTGTTTCCGCCGAGCCGGGTCCAATACTCCAGCTTCAAATCGTATTCGCCAAAATTCTCGCGTGTGTAGAGCCATGCCTGATGCTGGCTGGTCTTGGGGACACGGTCGCCCACAATGATCCCGGGCTGCATCACGCTCCACTTTCCATCTCCAATGGATTCCCAACCGTCCAGGTTCCTGCCGTTGAACAGCGGCTTCCATTGTCCGGCGGCGACTCCGGCCAGCAGCAGTATCGCTCCGCCAACCACCAGCGGCTTGATCATGATTGCACCTCGGGCCTTATTCTATCGCCCCTGCAACAACCCCGCCACATCTTCGTGCTCATAGGCCAGGGCCAACTCGCGCGCGGTCTTGCCCTGTTGGTTGCGCAATGAGGGGTCCGCCTTCCATTCCAGCAACAGCCGGACAACGTCCATCCGTCCCCAAGACGCCGCGTTATGCAGCGGCGTGGAGCCCTGGTCATCGCGTTCGTTCACACCCGCTCCCGCCTTGAGCAGGATCTCCACAACCGCCAACTGTCCCGCCAGCGCCGCGTCGTGCAGGGCCGTTGCCCCCTGCCCATTGCGCTGGCCAACTTCCCCGCCCCGGTTCAACAATAACTCCACCACTGGAACGTGTCCCTTCAACGAAGCATCATGCAGCAGCGTGGGCCGCGCCTTTGCTCCATGATCCAACAATAACCGGACTATTTCGGTCCGGCCTCGCAACACTGCCTCCTCCAGCGACCGTGGTTGCTCCAGCCTTGCCCCTTTTTCCAGCAGTATCCGCGCCGCTTGTACGTGCTGATAGCGAAGAGCAGCGCCGAGCGGCGTTTCGCCATCGCTGTCCTTGACATTCCAGTCGGCCCCAGCGGCCAGCAAGGCTGCCACGACCTCATGATGTCCCTTCCCAGCCGCTCCATGCAGAGGGGTTTCCCCGGTGGACGGATTGCGCTCATTCACTTCCGCGCCGTGGCGCAACAGCAGACGAACCACCGCAATCTCCCCTTTCCAGCAAGCCTCCGACAGCGCCGTGGCCCCGCCCGCATCCCGCACATTGACCGGCAGGCCCAGCCGCAGCAACAGCTCCACCATGAGCGTGTATCCGCGATTGGCCGCCAAATGCAAAGCCGTCGCCCCGGATCCGGAAACCGCGCGAAGATTCGCGCCGCGCCCCGCCAGCAGCTCCACAATCGCCGGATGGTTGGTGATCACAGCATAATGCAGCGGAGTGGACCCTCCCTCACTGTGCGCCAGATTCGGATTCGCCTTCGCATCCAGCAGCAGCCCGACCATCGCCGGGTCGCCGGACCAGGCCGCGTCGTGCAGCGGGGTCCCACCCAATGAATCCCGCTCGTTTGCATTAGCCCCGCGCGCGATCAGCCGTTTGGTCTCGGCAATGTCCCCGCTGCGCACCGCCTGGTGAAGCGCTCCGGCCTGCAACAGCGGCGCAGCGAGGAAAGCCCAAGTAGCCAGGCGCATCAGTGGGGAAAACCGGGGCCGTACAGAATCCTGCCGGGCCGTGTACCGGCATGCTTGCCCTTGTCGAGCACCACGATTCCGTTCACCACGACATACTCGACTCCCACGGAATACTGGTGCGGCTTGTCGAATGTGGAAAGATCCTGGATGCGGCCCGCATCGAACACGGTCACGTCGGCAGCCATCCCGGGACGCAAAAGGCCGCGGTCATAGATGCGAATCTTGGACGCATTCGCCGAGGTCATCTTCCGGATCGCCTCCTCCATCGTGATCAGTTTCAGCTCCCGGACATACCGGCCCAGAACTCGCGGGAACGTGCCGTAGTAACGTGGATGGGGATTTCCACGGGCCAGCGGACCCTCCGTAGCTACCGCTGTTCCGTCCGAGCCAATGGAGACAAACGGCTGTTTCAGCGCATACTGCATGTCTTCTTCGGAATGATGAAAATAGACCGTGGGCACGGATCCCCGGTTATCCTGCAGCACGCGAAACAACACGTCCACCGGATCACCGCCCAGCTCCTTGATCACTTCGTTCATCCTCCGCCCCTCGAACTCTTTGTAAGCGGGATTGGAAAGCGAGACCAGCAGCATCCCTTCCCAACTGCCCGTGGCCGTGTAGTGGTTGTACCAGTTCGACCCCGGTATCCCGTTCTCAATCTCGCTTACCAGGCGCTTCTTGAGAGCAGGGTCGCGTAGCCGCGCCAGCAGTGCCTCCCGGCCCCCTTCATGCGCCCACGGCGGAATGATACTCGACAGATTGTTCTGCCCGGCACGGTACGGGTAGACGTGCGCTTCCACTTCCTGGCCGTTCTGGCGCGCATTCGCAATGGTCCGGATCAGCTCCGGCATCTGTCCCCACAACTTGTGTTCGGCAATCTTGAGATGGATGATGTCCACCGGCACGTGCGCTCTCCGCCCGATCTCGATCGCCTCCGCCACGGACTCGAACACCCCGAAGCCTTCCGTCCGCATGTGAGTCGAATAGATGCCTCCGTACTGGCCCGCTACTTCGCACATAGCTACAAGCGTATCCGTATCGATCCACGAGCCCGGCGGGCCGCTTAGACTGCTGGCCACCCCCAGCGCGCCCTGCTCCATGGCCTGCTTGACCAGCGCACGCATGCGGACCAGCTCCTCCGCTGTGGGCGGCCCGGCTATTTGCCCCCGAACATGCGTCCAAATTTGGCTGCTCCCGACGTAGGAGCCGATGTTAGTGGAGACGCCGCGCTTGCCGAGCTCGGCGAAGTAGCTTTGAAAGTCCGCAAAACCGTCTTTATCCGGCGCGGCCGAGCCGCCTTCGCCGAAGATCATGGACGTGACACCCTGCCGCACCATGCTCTGCGCGTTGCCGTCGGTGAGCACTGTGTTATCCGAGTGATTGTGAATATCGATGAAGCCGGGCGTCACCGTGAGGCCGGTGGCATCCACCACGCGCTTGGCCTGCGCGCCCGCCAGGTGACCCATCGCTGTGATGCGTCCGGCGGAAATGCCGACATCGGCCGTGTAAGAGGGATTGCCCGTTCCATCCACTACGCGGCCGCCGCGAATCAGCAAGTCATATTGCTGCGCCGCCGCCGGCGGACAGAGAGCAAAAAAAAGTAGATACGAACTACTGAGACCGCAAATGCATCGCCACATAGTCGCGCTGGGTGGGTCCGAGGTAGAGTTGCCGCGGCCTGCCGATCTTCTGCTCCTCGTCGAGCAACATCTCTTCCCACTGCGTCAGCCATCCGATGGTCCGCGGAATCGCGAACAACACCGGGAACATCTCGGTGGGGAATCCCATCGCCTGGTAAATGATACCGGAATAGAAGTCCACGTTCGGGTACAGCCGGCGCTTTACGAAATACTCATCCTGCAGGGCGATCCGCTCCAGCTCAATAGCGATGTCGAGCAACGGATTGCGTCCCGTCACCTCAAACACCTGGTCGGCGGTCTCCTTGATGATCTTCGCGCGCGGATCATAGTTTTTGTAGACGCGATGCCCAAATCCCATGAGACGGCCTTCACCGCTTTTGATGCGCTTGATAAACTCCGGAATGCGTTCCTTGGTGCCAATCTCCTGCAGCATCAGCAACACCGCCTCGTTTGCGCCTCCATGCAGAGGGCCGTACAAGGCGGCAGCAGCGGCAGCCAGGCAGGAGTAGGGGTCCGTATGCGCGCTCCCTACCATTCGCATCGAACTGGTGGAACAGTTCTGCTCATGATCGACATGCAGAATGAACAGCACTTCCAGAGCCCGCTCCAGCACCGGGTTGGGCTGATACTTCACTTCAGTTTTCCGGAACAGCATGTTCAGGAAATTGCCGGTGTAGGTCAGATCGTTGTCCGGGTAGGAATAGGGCATCCCTACCAAATGCCGGTAGGCGAATGCCGCCACTGTGGGCACCTTGGCCACCAGCCGGGTGATCTGCTTGAGCCGGTTTCCCGTATTGAAGATATCCTTGGCTTCCGGATAGAACGTCGACAACGCCGCCAGCGTGGATATGAACATCCCCATCGGATGCGCGTCATGATGGAATCCGTCCATGAACTTCTTGGTGCTCTCATGGAGCAGCGTGTGCGTCGTGATTTCGTTGGTCCAGGTGTGCAACTGCTCTTTGGTGGGAAGTTCCCCGTAGTAAAGCAGATAGGACGTCTCCAGAAAAGTGGACTTCTCGGCCAGTTGCGCAATCGGGTATCCACGATACTCCAGGATTCCCTTGTCTCCATCGATGAAGGTGATCCGGCTCTTGCAGGACGCCGTATTCGTGTAGCCCGGGTCGTACGGCATCAGGCCGAAATCTTCCGCATTCACCTTGATCTGCCGCAAATCCATTGCGCGGATGGTGCCGTCCACGACGGGAATTTCGTAAGTTTTGCCCGTGCGATTATCAGTAATGCTCAGCGTATCGGTTGGCATGATGAATCCTTACAGTATGAAACAGATCGCTCGCAGGCAACCCGGTGCCGCGCGGCGTGGTGCTATTCGGACTTGGCTGCCGGGAGCTTTTTGGGCGGGGCCGCGGGCGGTCCGGCCAATTCCTTGACCAGCGTGTCGATCTCCTTGCTCAACGGCTCCAGGCCTTCAAAATATTTCTCGTAACCCTTTCCGTACTCGTAATCGTTCCGAATGTTCCCACTTCCGTCAATCAGAAACATGTGTGGCAGGGTGATGTTCGGATTCTTCGGCGTTGCCCTCATGTAGACGGCCGACACTTGCCCGCAGTCAAACAATACCGGCGATTTCACTTGGTTTGCCACCACAAACTGGTTCACCGTGGTCTGCGTGTCTGGCGGATTGACGATGGATAACACCGCCACCTTTCCCCCGTGCTTCAGCCGGATGGTCTCCAGGATCTTTTGCATCGAGTTGCAAATCGGGCAACTGGTCTGGATGATCTCGAGAATCACAACCTTACCTTTATAATCCTGGATGTCGTGGTAGTTCAGATTCAGATCCGGCAAAGCAAACCCCGGGGCGCGGCGTCCCGACAGGGTTCCCGCTGCGGGCGAGGAAAGAGAGAATACGGCGGCCAATATGGCCACGGTGGCAAATCTACGCATAACTCCAGCCTAACATGCCTCCCAAACCAGGAGACTTCCGCGGCCTGAAGTTCACTTGTTCTTCGTGCCCGCCCTTGAACCACTCCTCCTGCCATTGGCCGCCCTGGCCGGCGGAATCCTGCTTTCCCGCCTGGTTCCATTCACAATGGCGGAGGCCGGTTTCGCCATCGCCGCCTGGGTCGTGCTGGCCTGCCTGGCGTACCTGCGTCATTGCCGGAAACTCGCCTTGGCGCCGGCCCTGGCGGCCATTCTCTTCGCCGGTGTTTTGCTGGATCTCCGGCGCGCCCCGGGCCCTCCCCCATCCATCGATTTCCAGCCCGGCGAGAACTTGATCCTGACCGGATGCGTGGTTGAACCTTCCGTCTTGTTTCTTGAGCGGGAACAGTTTGTCATGGAACTGGAGCCCGGCGCGCGCGTCCGTGTCCAGCTCTACTTCAAGGACGGTGAGACGCCGCCGTCCTTGCCCTATGGCCGCGTGGTGGAACTGGAGGCACGCCTCCGTACCCCGCGCAATTACGGAAATCCCGGCTCCTTCGACTACGCCGGCTACCTTGCGCGCCGAAATATCTACTGGACCGCCTCCGCCCGGCCATCCAACCCCGTGCGACTGCTCCCCACCACCTGCGGCGAGCGGTGGCGGGCCCTGCTCTTTCACTTGCGCCAGCTCACGCTCGATCGCCTGGACCAGATTTATGCGGGCAACTCCTATGCGACCGGACTCACGCGCGCGATCCTGGCCGGGGACACGGCACGGCTGGAAAAGGTGTGGATGGAGGACTACCGGCGATCGGGGACCTACCACGCCCTCGTCATCTCCGGCCTGCACATCACCACGCTGGCCGGATGCTTTCTTTTCCTATTTCGCCTCGTCCGCATATCTGCCGGACTTTCCTTGCTACTCACTACTGTCATCGCCTGGGTCTACTCTCTGATGGTTGGCGGTAACACTCCTGTCCTGCGCGCCGCCGCCGGGCTCACCCTCTACACCCTCGCCCGATACTTCTACAGGAGGCCGCAGGTTCTCAACCTGCTGGCCGCCGTGGCTATTGTCTTTCTCATCCAAGACCCCGAACAACTGTTCGACCCCAGCTTCCACCTCTCTTTCCTTGCCGTCGCTCTCATCGGCGCCATTGGCGTCCCGGTGCTGGAGGCAACGTCCGCACCGTACGTCCAGGCCCTGCGGCGGCCGGAGCGTACCCAGCGCGATGCCCGGCTTGCGCCGGCCCAAGCCAGCTTTCGCATCGAACTACGCCTGGCGGCGGAAGCCATTCAGTTCCTCAGCCGGCTTCCGTTTCGCTGGGGTCTGGCGGCGGGTTCCATGGTTTGCCGCATCGCCCTGTTTGCCTGGGAAATGATCCTGATCTCAATCGTTGTGCAGATCGGTCTCACGCTTCCGATGATCGTTTACTTTCACCGCGTCTCCCTCGCCGGACTCACCGCAAACCTGATCGTCGTCCCCCTTACCAATCTTTTGGTCCCGCTCGGCTTTCTCGCAATCTTCTCCGGGTGGGGTCCGCTGATCCGCCTCACCACCGCCATGGTGGACTGGTCCGGACGTACCGCTCATTGGCACGCATCTCTGGACCCCAACTGGCGCATTCCGGATCCGCCCGCCTGGCTGATCGCCGCCTTCCTGATTGCCTTGGTGCTACTGGCGGCAGGCCTACGCGCCGGCCGCCCTTGGAGGCTCGTCTCCGGCGCTTTCTTCGCCATCACTCTTGGTGTGTTGGTGCTCCATCCGTTCCCCCCCGTGCGCCAGCCGGGATTTCTCGAACTCACCGCCATTGACGTCGGCCAAGGCGACAGTCTGCTCGTGGTGTCCCCGGAAGGCAAGATGATGGTCGTCGATGCCGGGGGCACGCTTGGCATAGGAAAAAAGCAGGCGGCCTCATTCGACCTTGGAGAAGAAGTTGTGTCGCCTTATCTGTGGAGCCGATCCATCCAGACCATCGATACTCTGGTCATCACTCACGCCCACGAGGATCACATCGGAGGGGCCGCGGCGCTGATGGACAATCTCCATCCACGCAACCTCTGGGTCGGCGCCCTGGCGGATACACCCTCCTGGCGCGCCCTTCGCACCAAAGCCATCCGGCAGGGAGTGAACATTCTCGCGCCGCGCGCGGGCCAAACCATTGCTTGGGGCGGCGCCAGCGTGCAGGTGCTCTCGCCTGCAAGGGCCGATGCGCCCTCGGCGCGCGCGAGCAACAATGAATCGCTCGTGCTTCGCCTTACTTATGGCCGGACTTCGTTCCTGCTGACCGGCGACATCGAACGCCAGGTGGAGTCGCGTCTTCTTTCCGCTGGCCTTCTGCAAAAAACCGATGTACTCAAAGTGGCGCACCACGGGAGCAAAAGCTCCTCCACGGCGGAGTTCATGGACGCCGTACAGCCCGCCTTCGCCCTGATTAGCGATGGAACAGGCAACGTCTTCCACCACCCTCACCCGGACGTCCTGCAACGCCTCCGCGAACGTGGTGTGAGCACCTGGCGCACTGACCTTCAAGGCCAGATTTCACTGTTCTCCGATGGCCGTCGCATCGGGCTGCAAACCTATGCCTGGCCTCTACCACAAAGGCCCCGCCTGGCATGGCGTTCGGCCTTCTAGTCCTCCGCGGTTTCCTTCCCGGCCGCCTTCGCCTCCGCGATCACCTGCAACGCTTCGGACTGCTGCTCTCGTGCCACCTTTACCAGGAACGGAAGATTCGGAATCGTCGAGCTGCCCTCCAGCACGCTCGACACGTTGTTGGCATCCAGCAACGCGCGGAGTGAAAGAGCCTCCAATTCTCCCGTCGGACCCACACCCTCAAAGACCGTCACCAGATTCAGGCGCGGCGAGTTATCCACCGGGATCGGTTCGCGATTGCGCGCTGCCTTCAATGCGGCTTCCGCCTGCTTCTCCTGTGCGGCCGCCACCCGAACCACTACAGTCCCGGGCGGCACGCCGGGCGCATCATCTTCCAATGTCACCGCGGCAATCCCCACACTCTCCAGCGCGCTTCGCACCGCGGCCGCTTCGTCGGAGGCTCCGCTGTCGGCGGAACGGAAAATGTTGATCCACTCATTAGAATTGTGCATAATTCCACCTTACTCCAGTTGGTGCGGGAGCACGCAATCGCTCATTTCCTGTCTTGTGAGCTAAAATAAAGAGACAAGGAGATAATTGAGTCCTATGGCTGATCAAGATGACACTTCCAAAGCGATCTGGTTTCTGGCAGGAGCCGCGATGGGAGCAACTTTAGCGCTGCTGTTCGCCCCCGCCTCAGGCCAGGATACCAGACGCTTTATCGCACGCAGAGCCGAAGAAGGCGGCGAGATCCTCGCCGACACCGGCCGTGACGTGGTGGAAAAAGGCCGCGACCTCTTCGACAAAGGCCGCAAGATTGCCGACGAAGCCGCTGATCTGTTTGATCGCGGACGCCGCATGGTGAAGGGCTAGTCCCAGGACGGCAATGGCAGCGACTTCGTTGCCGCCCTTCCGCAACGAGCCCTACACAAACTTTTCCGTGCAGGCGAACAAGGCCGCCATGGAGGCGGCTCTCGCGGCGGTGGGTTCCCAGCTCGGGAAACGGTACCAGCTTCTGGTGGCCGGCACGCGCCACGCCACCGGTGACTGCCTCACCTCCCTCAATCCCTCCCGCCCATCGGAAATCGTCGGTATCCACGAAAAAGCCGATCCGCGGTTGGCCTGTCTCGCGGTGGAGGACGCCCATGCTTTCTTTCCTGAGTGGGCATCCACTTCGCCCCAGGAGCGCGTGAGCCTGCTGCTTCGCGCCGCCTCGCTCCTCAGGGAACGCAAGATGGAGTGGAACGCCTGGTTGATTCTGGAAAGCGGCAAGAGTTGGGCCGAAGCCGAAGCCGACACCGCCGAAGCAATCGACTTCTGCGAATACTACGCCCGTCAGATGCTCCGCCTCGCCTCGCCGGAGCCGCTGCTCCAACTGCCCGGAGAAAAAGGCCACCTGCGCTATATCCCTCTCGGCGTTGGCGTCGTCATTCCGCCTTGGAACTTCCCGCTCGCCATTCTCGCCGGCATGACCGTGGCCGCTTTGGTCACGGGCAACGCCGTGGTCCTCAAGCCATCCTCGGATACGCCCACCATAGCCGCCCGCTTCGTCGATCTGCTGCTCGAAGCCGGCTTTCCTCCCCGCGCCATCTCGCTGGTCACCGGCAGTGGCGCGGCCATTGGCGACGTCCTGGTCCAGCACCCCAGGACGCGGTTCATCGCGTTCACCGGCTCGCGCGAGGTTGGCCTGCGCATCAATGAACTGGCCGCCAGGACTCAGCCCGGCCAGGTCTGGATCAAGCGGGTCATCGCCGAGATGGGCGGCAAGGATGCCATCCTTGTCGACGCCGAAGCTGATCTCGACTCCGCCGTCCAAGGCGTACTTGCCTCCGCGTTCGGCTTCCAGGGTCAAAAGTGTTCGGCCTGCTCCCGCGCCATCGTTGACGCCTCTCTCTACGATGAGTTCCTGGAAAGACTGACGGCTGCGGCTTCCCGCATTGCGATCGGCCCGGCGGACAACCCGGACAACTACATGGGTCCGGTCATCAATGAGAAAGCCCGCGCTACTATCCTTGCCTACATCGAAAAGGGCAAGCAGGAAGGCCGTCTCATCGCCGGCGGCGCACCCGCGCCGGGCGATGGATTCTTTCTCCAGCCCAGCATCATTGCCGATGTCCAGCCCACGGCCGCAATTTTTCAAGAGGAGATTTTCGGCCCCGTGCTGGCCGTCACAAAGGCCCGTGACTTTGAACATGCCCTGCAAATGGCCAATGACACCGAGTACGGGCTAACCGGCGCCGTCTACTCCCGGAATAGGGAAAAGCTCAATGCCGCGGCGGACCGTTTTCACGTCGGCAACCTCTATCTCAACCGTAAATGTACCGGCGCCATGGTGGGCGCGCATCCTTTTGGCGGCTTCAATATGTCGGGCACTGATTCCAAGGCCGGCGGCCCCGATTATCTGCTGCAATTCGTGCAAGCCAAATCGATTGCCGAAAAAGTGCTATAATCGATTCAGATTTGAAGCTCATCCGCGATCCCTTCTTTGGCCCCTCCATTGTTCGCTGCTCGCTGGTCCTTCCTTCAACTAAAAAACCGAATGACAAATTTTTCTGAATTACCCCTTTCCTCTGCCTTGCAGAGCAATTTGACCAAGAACGGATTCGCGATTCCGACCCCGGTGCAAGCCGGAGCCATTCCTCCCGCGCTGGCGGGCAAGGATGTGGTGGCTACCGCACAAACGGGAACCGGCAAGACGCTTGCCTTTGTGCTGCCCATCCTGGAGTCGCTTACACGTGAGAAGCCCGCGCCCGGCATCAGCGCCGTCGTGCTGAGCCCCACTCGCGAACTCGCCATCCAAATCAACGAAGCCTTCATGAACATCGCCGCCGGCACGGGCATCCGCTCGGCCATCGTTGTGGGCGGCCTGAACGAAAACAGCCAACTCCAGGCCATCCGCAAGGGTGCCCAGGTAATCATTGCGACCCCCGGCCGCCTCTGCGATTTCCTGCAGCGCCGGCTGGTCAAGGTGAACACCGTTCGCATCCTCATCCTGGATGAGGGAGACCGCATGCTCGACATGGGCTTTCTCCCCTCGATCCAGGCGATTATCCAGAGCATGCCCGCCGAGCGCCAGACCATGTTCTTCTCGGCCACTATCGAGCCTTCCATCACCAAGCTGATCCAGACGCACTTGAAGAACCCCGTGCGCGTCGCGGTCGGCTCCATCACCAAGCCCGCCGAACAGGTGGATCTCCACATTTACGAAGTGGAAAAGGATGGAAAGATTGATCTGCTGCACTACATGCTGAGCAAGGAGCAGGGCTCCTACCTCATCTTTGTCCGCACCAAACACAACGCGGACCGCCTCGCCAAGCGGCTCTCCGCCGATGGCGTCAAGACCGCCCGTATCCATGGCGACCGTACACAAGGCCAGCGCAACCAGGCGCTCAAAGGTTTCCAGAACGGCGAGTATCGCGTCCTGGTTGCCACCGACGTCGCCGCCCGCGGTATCCACGTCGAAGGCATCGCCCATGTGATCAACTATGAGCTGCCGCAGCAGCCCGAGGATTTCATCCATCGCGTAGGCCGCACCGGCCGCGCCGGAGCCCGCGGCACCGCCTCCACCTTCTACATGCCCAACGAGCGGAATGACATCCGTTTGATTGAGCGCAAGCTCAAAGTGCAGATGGAGAAGCGCCAGATCAACCCGGAAGCGTTGCGGGAGCACAAGAAGTCAATGCCGGTGGTCACACTACCCTTTGCATCTCACAGGCAGGATGCCAGGCCCGCCGGCAAGCCCAAGCAGCACGTCAAGTCCAGCACGCCGGAACCCTTCTGGTTCAAGAAGAACAAGAAAGCATCGTTCGCTCCCAGGCGTAAACGGGCCTGAACAAAAATTGGGCCCCCGTTTCCCGAGGGCCCATAACCACAAACCAAAACCAATCTACATCAGCGAGGTCGGACGCCGAGTCCAGCTCTTTCCTTTCGATTTCGCGATGGCTTCCAGATCCTGTACGTGTGTGGTGGACTGCGTCAGCACATGATGCAGATCGTTCCCGATGCTGATGAAGGTGAAACCCTTGTCCAGGAACTCGCCCACCCGTGAGGTCCCAAACAGGAACAGCCCCAGGATCACCTTGTTCATCCCCGCCTCGCGCACCAGTGTATCGGTGGCCGCCATCAATTCCGGTGACGTGTACATGTGCGGAAATTCGTATGTTTCAAACAACCCCATCGACATGCAAAGATCGTTCTGTCCCAGGAACAGAATGTCGACGCCCGGCACCGCCGCGATCTCGGCCATATTCTTGATGCAGGATGCCGTCTCCACCTGCAGGGCCACGATTACGTTCGCATTCGCGTTGGGCACATAGCCCAGCAGCCCCGCCTTGTTGGTGCTGCGCTGCGGAAAGTAGACAGACCGCGTCCCCATTGTTGGGTACCGCGCGCAACTCACCGCCTGCCGGGCCTCATCCGCCGTGTTGATATAGGGCACCAGCACTCCGTCCGAGCCCAGGTCCAGTGCCTGCTGTATTCCGGCCCGATCGTCATAGCCCCCCACGCGCACCATGGACTTGGCTCCGCCGCTTCCAATCGCGCACAACATGGAGGACAGGTTCTGATGGTCCATCGGGCCGTGCTGCGTGTCCACCAGCAGCCAGTCATAGCCGCTATGCGCCAGTTGCTCAACCACCGTGGTGCTGTGCGCATTGATGAAAAGCCCCATCTTGGGCTCGCCCGCGCGCAGTTGCTTCTTAAAGTCAGCCCCGGAAGGGACAGAATTGCTCATTGGAGTTTACTCCTCCGTCAAGGATTTTCGATCAGTCCGTCCGCTATGGGCAGACTCTGTGCAGTATACCTGACCTCGCCCGCGCCCGGTACGGTAACATTAGAATTGCGGGGCGCGTAGCTCAGCTGGTTAGAGCACCTCGTTTACACCGAGGGGGTCCGGGGTTCGAATCCCTGCGCGCCCACCACCCTTCCCCTGGTCATCACTGCACGTATAACCGGACGGTCAGGCTTTGCCCTTCTTGCGCGCCTTTCAAAAACAGGAACGCCTCGCCTGGAATTGCTTCCGCCGGTAGTGTGAAATTGATCTGGTAAAGCCCGAGAAAGCCTGGAGCCAGCCCGGCGAAAAGCGACGGAAGCGCTATTCCCGATGAAACACCGGCGTTCCGGCCCGTTTCCAAGTGAACCGTGGAGCGATCCAGAATCTCGATGAGACGATCCAATGGAGCGGGGGACCCGTCGCGAGGGAAACCGGGATTCTGATAGCCATAACCGGTTGCATACAGAATCAACGTTTCCCCCCACGTGGCCGGGGCCAGAGGCGATACAAGCGTGCCGTTGGCGTGGGTGATGATGGGGTCGACAACCCCGTCCCGTTGATAGGTGAAAATAGCCGGCGCCTGTTCGCGGATGGAGAATGTTGTGCATGCCCCAGCCGGCACCACACACAGGTCCACTGCCATCGTCGAAATCTGCTTTCGCACCGGGTCCTTCCCCATCGACCACTGCGTGGCGGGGGTTTGGAAATTGATCTGGGTTGGTGAAACGTACAGCAAGGGGGCCAGCGCCTCGGCTCCGGAAGCATTCCTGATTAGCACGGATGCACCGCATAGCTCATTTGGCAGCGGAACGCTGGCGGCGGTGCAGGTTCCGCTTGCCAGACCACGCCCAGAGATAGTGGCAAGTGATTGGAAGGCCACCCGCGGCGAGTAATCGGCTGTATTGACTACTGACTCGATTGTGATCAGCGGCGGCGGGGGGGCTTGCGGCGGGGGAAAGGGGCCGTATACCGCAACCAGGGTAGAGGGGGGGACAATGTACACTTTCCCGTTGGCCACCACAGGCGGGGCAAACTTGGTGAAGTTACCCAGGAAGTCGCGCTGCAAGTTCATTTCGCTGTTGTAGATTTCGACAAGGTCGGAAGCTTGAAAGGCCCGCAAGGTTCCGGCCACAAACTTATCGTTGGCATTCGTATTTGTGGTGACCGCCCAAACGAGGCCGCTCCCGATGTCGGCGCCATTGGCCGACACGGAAGGCCCGCCGGTCATCACCGGCTTCACCGCGCTTTTCGCGAAGGGCGTCGTTTCGAATCGCTGATTGACGAAACGATAGGCGCGCAAGACATCCTGACGATCCCATACGAATAGACTGCCCTCGGTTCCGCGTTGCCAAAATGCCGTTCCCAGAGTTTGCGAGCAATCCACAAGTCCGCAGCCTTCCGAAACCGGGAAGCGTTGCAGGGGCGCGCTCTGGGGTGTTTCCAGCCGGCCCATGCTGGACCGCGAAAGCAGATACAGAACACCTTCCTTGCCCCCCGCAAACAGGAGTGAGGTGCCGGGGATAAGGGTAACGCCATTCGCGCTGATATCGATATTGTTGTGATACAGAAAATCGAAGTTGCTGGGCGCGAACCAATCCACCAGCGACAGTGTCTTTGGCGAGAGCTTCAACACGCTGCTGCCGAAGTTCACGCGGCCATCGAAGGAGCCGCCCGCCGTGGCGACGTAGATGTTTCCCGACCCGTCGGCGGCGATGCCGCGTCCAGCCTGCCAGATGCCGCCCTTCAGTCCGGTAGGGGTGACCCGAAAGACGGCCAACCTCTTGCTCACGTCCCTGGCATCGAACGATTGCAGGAAACCCTCTTGCGACTCCGGGTCCTGTTCCGGACGGATATTCGCGAAGGCAATCACCAGCGTGTCGTCAACCACCAGCAATCCGGCCCGTTGAATGCCGAATCCAATGTCAGTCAAAACTGGTCCCCCGGCAAAGGGAAACGAAAGCCTCTGCGGGGAGTTGAACTTGCCTTGACCGGTGCGGAGGTCCAGCGCATGGAGCCAAAGACCAACGTCGGGGCCGTTCCTGCTTCTCGCTACCACATACAGAGTTTGTGATGTGACATCGATGTAGGGCGTTCCGAGGATTCCCCATTGGAAAGGCCCGATCCAGGCGTCCCCTTCGCCGGGCGTACCCAGGTTCCGCGACCAGTAGGGTTGTACGCGGGACCCGTCATCGGCGTCGAAGACGTACACCGTGTTGCCCATCGTCGCGATGAACATCACGTTTCTTCGAGCTCCCGCGATTTCCACATTGGGGATGATGAGCGGCAAGGCGTAAACAGTGCTATCGACGGTACGGGTAAAGATCCGCCCGAACTGACGCGGATTCACGTTGGACGGGTGAAGTATCCGCTCTTCCAGGTTCGCGCCGGTTCTTTCCAGGTTGTATTGCGACATCGGTACCGTCACCTGTCCGTGCAGGCAGATGGCAAACAGAACCAGGAGAAGCCAGCGGGCAATCGTGATAATATTCATCGGTTAGCCTTAATTCTAGTCGAGACTTCCCATGCCAATCACCTGGAGGGCGCTTTGAAACATCTGCAGATTCTGCCGCTCCTATGCTGGTCCGCGTTTGCCGCGGACGGCTTTGTGTCTTTGATCCCTCAGCACTCGCTGGACGAGCATTGGACCGTCGAAGGAGAAACGCCCGCTGAGGCGTGGACTCTGCGGGACGAGGTCATCGCCACGACAGGCCAACCCAACGGCTTCCTGCGC
>Ga0080064_1002091_pt1 | contig 35985 bp, 32 predicted proteins | sample Subgrocontami54m_FD_69260 | JGI IMG/M metagenome (GOLD analysis project Ga0080064, IMG submission 69260) | Subsurface groundwater microbial communities from S. Glens Falls, New York, USA - GMW46 contaminated, 5.4 m (SPADES assembly) (version 2) ...
CCTGACCATGTTCGAGAGAATCCCATTGGATCAGCTACTTAACAACATCGTCACCGATGACATTCAGGCCTTTTCGGCTAATCAGTTGAATCTGTTCGACTAACACCCGGACACTAGTGTAGCTGGATAGGAAACAAAAAAAGACAGGAGGAACTCCACTATGAAGCTGATGGCAATCTTTGCTCTGGCTCTCATCGGGCTCTTTGGTTCTATGGCCCCCGCGGACGCGGCGACGGCCGCTCCCAAGCGCGGCGGCACCCTAACCGTGGCGACGCGGAGAGACCTGAGCCATCTGAATCCCCTGATCAGGACTCAGTCAACGGACCAATCGATCCGCGAGCTCATGTACGAATCCTTCCTGGCCATCGACCTGCAAGGGAATGTCCAACCCAATCTGGCCGAGTCCTGGGATATCTCCTCCGATGGCAAGACCTATACCTTTCGCCTGAGGAAGGGCGTCAAATTTCACAACGGGCAGGAGGCGACCGCCGAAGACGCCAAGTACGCGATCGACTATACGATGAACCCAAAGAACGGCGCCTACGGCTACAGCAGGTTCGAGATCGTCGAGCGGGTCGAGGTGCCCGACAAGCATACGTTAAGATTTGTGCTGAAAAAGCCAAGCGCTGGATTTCTCTACTCGTTGGCGACGATCCAGTCCTTCTCGTTCATCCCCAAAGATTCGCTTCAGGAGAAAAAGCTCACTGGCTTTGTCCCGGGCACCGGCCCCTTTAAGTTTTCCGACTGGAAGTCGGCGCAGCAGATCGTCTTCGAGCGCCACGGCGACTACTGGGGTCAGAAGACCTTCGTCGATTGGCTGGTCCTCCGTCCGATCCCGCAGGAGACGGTGAGGATGACCGCGCTTCGAGCGGGAGATGTGGACTTGGTGGAGGCGGCGCCTTACGAGTGGGTGAGGCAGATCGTCGAGGGAAAGCTGAAGGGTATAAGCTTTTTCGAGTCGGCAGAGGCGGGATTCCGAGTCCTCATGTTCAACGTCCCCGCGGCACCGTTCAACAACAAGAAGCTCCGCCAGGCGGTTGCCCACGCCCTCAACAAACAAGAGATCCTTCAAGCCGCTTACTTCGGTTTCGGCAAGCCCGGCGACCAGCGCTATCCCAAAGGGCACGTCTGGTACATCGAGAACATCCAGTCCGCTTCCTACGATCTCAATCGGGCGCGGGCGCTCCTGAAAGAGGCCGGCTACAAAGGGGAGACGCTCGAGCTGACGGTGCGGCAAGGGGCGGACCAGGAGACCGAGGCCGCGACGATTCAGGCTCAGCTCGCGAAGGTCGGCATGAACGTAAAGCTCAATCTCGTAGAGGCCGGCGCCTACACCAGCAAGCGCCTGAGCGGCGACTATGCCTTCCTGCCCGCTGGAGGCAGCAATGACCCCGACCCCTCGCCCACCTATGGCCCGGAGTATGTCTGCGGAGTCGACCTCAAAAAACGGACTGGCAACAGCACGGGCTACTGCGACAAGGAGATGGACGCGCTGATCGCGAGGCTCGAGACCGAGCTGAATAGCGAGAGGCGCAAGGAGGTGCTGCGGCAGATCGTTCAGAAAGTGGCGGACGATCTTCCTGAAATGGCCATCGGCTTCGTGCCGCGCTTCTTCGCGTTCCGGGATTACGTCAAGGGGTTCACGAGCGACAGCGAAGGCCGCTACCGCTGGTCGCGCGGCGGCTTGAATTACGCCTGGCTGGATAAATAGGGAAAAGAGGAGGTCTCCATGCTGAAACTGATCGCAATTTTTGCTTTCACTCTCGTTTGGCTGCTCAGCGCACTCGTGCCGGCGAACAGCGCTTCAGATAAACCGAAGCGCGGCGGGACACTGACCATGGCGATCCGAAAAGATCTCAGCCTTATGAACCCCCTGGTCAGAACTCAATCGACTGACCAATCGATCCGGGAGCTCATGTATGACTCCCTTCTGGGCATCGACCTGAAAGGGAATGTCCAGCCCAATTTGGCGGAGTCCTGGGATATCTCGACCGATGGCAAGGCCTATACCTTTCGCCTGAGGAAAGGTGTCAAGTTCCACAACGGGCAGGAGGCAACCGCGGAAGACGCGAAGTTCGCCATGGACTATACGATGAACCCGAGGAACGGCGCTTTCGGCTATAGCAGGCTCGAGATCGTCGATCGCGCGGAAGCGTCCGACAGGCACACCTTGAAGATTTTCTTGAAAAAGCCGAGCGCCGGCTTTCTCTATTCGGTGGCCACGATCCAGTCCTTTTCAATGATCCCGAAAGAATCGCTGCAGGAACGGCTGGACAAACCGGCAAGCTTTCCTCCTGGGACAGGCCCTTTTAAGTTCTCTGAATGGAAGCCGGGGCAGCAGATCGTCATCGAGCGCCACGGCGATCACTGGGGCCAGAAAGCATTCCTCGACCGGGTCATCCTCCGTCCCATCGCGAACGATACGGTGAGAATGACCGCGCTCCGGGCGGCGGATGTCGACATCGTAGAGGCGGCCCCTTATGAATGGGTAAAACAGGTCGTCGACGGAAAGCTCCCTGGCATCAGTTTTTTCGAGTCAGCTCAGGCGGCTTTCCGCGTTGTCAAGTTCAACTTCCCGGCCCCTCCATTTAATAACAAGAAGCTCAGACAGGCGGTTGTCCACGCCATCAACAAGAGAGAGATCCTTCAAGCCGCCTACTTTGGCTTCGGCCAACCGGCCACTCAGCGATATCCTAAAGGGCACCTCTGGTATTTCGATGATATCCGGTTGCCCGCTTACGACCTGAACCGGGCGAAGGCCCTTCTCAAAGAGGCCGGTTACAAGGGAGAAACCATAGAGATCACGGTAAGACAGGGGGCGGACCAGGAAACGGAGGCGGCGACGATCCAGGCCCAGCTCGCAAAGATCGGCATGAACGTGAAGCTCAATGTCGTGGAGGCCGGCTCGTACAACAATCGCCGTTTGACCGGCGACTATGCCTTTCTGCCGTCTGGAGGAAGCTTTGATCCGGACCCTTCGCCTACCTATGGAACGGAGTACCTCTGCCCCGCCGACCTCAAAAAACGCACCGGTAACGACACCGGCTACTGCGATAAGGAGATCGATGCCTTGATCGCGAAGGTGGAAACGGAGTTGAATATCGAGAAGCGTAAGGAACTCGTCCGCCAGATCGTTCAGAAAGTAGCTGAGGATCTCCCGGAGTTTGCCATCGGCTTCGTCCCCCGCTTCTTTACTTACCGGGATTACGTCAAGGGCTACACCAGTGACAGCGAGGGTCACTACCGCTGGTCGCACGGCGGCTTAAATTACACCTGGCTGGACAAATAGGGAACCGAGGAGGCCTCCATTATGAGAAAGATCGTCATTTTTGCTTTCACTCTCGTTGGGCTGCTCAGCGCCCTCGTGCCGGCGGACGGCGCTTCGGACAAACCCAAGCGAGGAGGCACGCTCACCGTGGCGATCCGTAAGGACCTGGTCCTGATGAATCCTTTAGTGAACACGCAATCGACCGAGCAATCCATTCGCGATCTCGTGTTTGAGCCGCTCCTCGGCCTTGATCTCAAGGGCAACATCCGACCCTATCTGGCAGAGTCCTGGAGAATCTCGGACGATGGAAAAATATACACGTTCAGTTTGCGCAAAGGGGTAAAATTCCATAACGGGCAGGAGATGACCGCGGAGGACGCCAAGTTCGCCATCGATTACACGATGAATCCGAAAAACGGGGCTTACGGCCTTTCCCGTCTGGACAGCGTCACCCAGGTCGAAACGCCGGACAAGTATACGCTCAGGATCCATCTCAATAGCCCCAGCCCCGCCTTCCTCTCCCTGCTCACGGATATCCAGTCTTTCTCCGTCATTCCCCGCGGCTCCCTGCAGCCGGGGATCAACCAGCTCGCCAAATTTCCTCCGGGGACGGGTCCGTTCAGCTTCACCGAGTGGCAGCCGGGGCAGCGCATCGTCTTCGATCGGTTCAATGACTACTGGGGCCAAAAGGCTTGGATGGATAGAGTGGTTCTCAAACCGATCGACAGCGCCACGATCCGCGTCACCGCGCTGAGGGCGGGCGACGTGGACGTGACCGAGCGGACCGCCTACGAGTGGGTCACGCAGATCGTCGAGGGCAAGCTCCGGGGACTTGGCTTCGTGCAGGCGCCCTACGCGGGATTCAGAAGAATTACTTTCAACGTCGCGGACTCGCCCTTCAACAACAAGAAGCTGCGATTTGCGATCGCCCATGCCATCGACAAGAAGGAGCTTTTAAAGGGCGCCTATTTCGGCTTTGGCGAGACTGCGGACCAGAAATACCCCAAAGGACACGCCTGGTACTTCGAAGGCCTGCCCTCGCCTTCCTACGACCTGGAAAAGGCCAAGAGCCTCCTGCGAGAAGCAGGCTACAAAGGCGAGTCGATCGCCGTTTTGACGCACAAGGGTGAAGAGCGGGAAACCGAAGCGACGATACTCCAGGCCCAGCTCAAAAAAGTCGGAATCAACGTCAAGCTCGACCTGATGGAATACGGGGCCTATAACGATCGCCAACGAAAAGGCGATTTCGCGATGGAGTTTCGCGGCGGCAATTATAAAGTCGATCCCTTCGCCACTTACCAGCCGGATTTGACCTGCCAGCCCGACCTCAAAAAAAGAAGCGCCAACCAAGCCGGCTATTGCGACAAGGAAATGGAAGCCCTGCTGAAGCGGGCCGAGAACGAGATCAACCCGGAAAGGCGCAAGGAACTATTCCGGCAGATCGCCGCCAAGGACCTGGACGATCTCTCCGAGCTCAATATCGGCTTTGTGCCGAGGTTTTTCACCTTTCGGGACCATGTCAAGGGTTTCGCCACCAATGGGGATGGTTCTTTTGTCTGGTTCGAGAACGGATTCCATCGCACCTGGATCGACAAATAAGCACGGCCCAAAAAGCGCCCGCTAGGAGTAACTCGAAAGAGCCTTTCAGGCTGACGGCAAGTAAGGCTTTCCCGGCGGTCTGCTAGGAATGCCGCACCACTTCCCCGCGCGGCGTGTCCTTGCGCGTTTCGTAGTTGATGTGTTGAATCGCTTCCTTCGGCCCCGAGCGGTTCCCCATGAGAATCATCTTTCCCGGCCCGCTGTTTTCGAGCTGGTAGAAAGAGCCGCCGTGAATCATGGCCGCCATTCCCGGCTTGAGCACCGCCTTTCCCCCATCAGGAAAATGCATCGTGCACTCCCCTTCGATGACGTAGAAGGTCTGGTCGGCGTTATGGCAGTGCAGGTCGTCATGATCGCCGGGATTGGGATAGACATGAAGCCAGGCGTGAAACCTCGGCGTGTTGATGAGGACCCGCCTCTTGCCCTTCTCGTGCGCTTCCTTGATCAAATCAACGACTTCGATACTCATAGATCCTCCTTATCTCAAAAATCCTCTGAGCCGCGACTATTATAACTGCCGGCCGGGGGTATCTCAAAGGGCCGATGCGCCCAAAATCGTTATTCGTGTTCGTGGCTCGTGTTCGTCTCATCTCCTCCCCACGAGCACGAGAAACGAGCACGAGCACGGATCCAGCTATAGGCCTTGTTCAAGGGCCGGCTAGAGATCTTCGCCTTCCTTCGGTGGTTTGACGGAGGCCTTAATGGCCCTTTTGGATCTAATCTTGTGCTTATAGAGAAGAAAAGGCCAAGCCCGATAAGGATTTTCCAGCCTGGGGTCATCTCCCTTTGTTTCCATGTCCGGGAGCGGCTTCGGCGTGGTGAAGCTCATGAGAAAGAGCTGGTCCATGGAAGCCCGCTCCAACTGAATGGCGGAAATGCAGGTCCCTTCGATCCCCGGTCCGACGACGACCACACCGTGACCGCGCAGAAAAATCGCCGGCTGTGCCCCGAGCACCTGCACCATCCGCTCGGCCAGGCCATCGTTATCGATGCCGTGGCTGCTGGGAAAGATCGGCGCGCCGGCAAAGCGCCCGGCCTCGCGGCTGAAAGGCACGAGGCCGCCATCCTGAAGCCCCATCAGGATCGCATGGCGCGCGTGGCAATGGAGAACGCTCCGGACATCCTTCCTGGCCCGGTAGATCGCGCTATGAATGACAGTCTCCGATGGGATCGGTCCCTTGCCGGCGATCCTTTTTCCCAATAAATCCACCGTGCAGATATCGCCGGGGTCCGCCAAGACTCCGGCGTAACGCGGGTTGATTATAAAGGTCTCCGTGCCGGGGACGCGGGCGCTCAGATGGCCCGATCCGGTGAGAACTCCTTCCGCGGTCAGGACCTGAATCCCCTCCAACAATCGCCGCTTCAATTGCGCGATCACTTTTTTATCCGCCATACCTTCCTTTCACTGAATTACACGCGGTCTAGCATGACTATTATAACCGTCGGCCTGGAGGTATCTCGAAGGGCCGATGCGTCGAGATCGTTGTTCGTGTTCGTGGCTCGTGTTCGTCTAATAAACTACCACGGATTTTGTTTGTCCGAGCACGAGAAACGAGCACGAGCACGGCTTATGGACCCTTTTCGAGCCATTCCACATAAAATCGCCATACCGCCCCGACCGACTTGCCCTGCAGATTCCCGCGGGCGGAAAAGGCCTGGACATCCGCTTCATCGATCGAGGGAATCTTTCCCAGGCTGGCCGCCTGGAGATGCATTTTTGCGAGCGTATCCAATTTGATCGCTCTCACCGTCGCCTCCTCGACGCTCCCCCCCGCCACCACCAATCCATGCCCTCTGAGCGCGCACACGTCCTTCCGGCCCATAACTTCCATCATGGCATGAACCTGCTCTTTGGTATGCAACGTGAGGCTGCTGGGATAGACGGGAATCCCATCCAGGGCCAGCTTCATTCCCTGCGGGTCATAACCGCCGTAGATCGGTCGAAGCTCGATGCCCGCCATGGTGCAGAGAACCACGGAAGGAGGATGCGCGTGGACGACGCTCCCGACCTCGGGCCTGGCCTTGTAGATCTCGCCATGAATGCAGGACTCATTGGGAGGCTTGATCCCATGACGGTTTTTCAATCCCTTTCCTTCCAGGTCGGTCAGGACAATATCCCTGGGCCGGGTAAAGAGAAGCCCGGTTTCGTCCCGGCCTCTCCCCCGGATGAGCATGAATTTTCCGTCGCCCGAACGGCAGCTCACGTGGCCGGTCGTCTCCTTGACCAGACCAAGCTTAGCCAGGATGCGGCAGGAAAGGGCCACTTTTTTCGCGAGGGAGGAATCCACTTTCATTGAGGGTGATCCCTGGATGGGCTCCGAATTTTCATCGTGGACATAGCCCATCCCATTTTTTCTGTCAAGGTGAGATGGAGTTTCGGGCCCTGGAATCAGATCTTTTACGGCGAAGCCGACGGCCGCCGGCGAAAGCGGGTTCTGGTCAAGATCATCGGAGAGTAACCTAGCCCGGCAATAGTTGAATTTTATCTCGCCTGAATCAACATTTATTTATGCAAGCCGAACCCCGAAGGCAAGCCCAAATTGTATAGATTGAAGGGTCTGACCTCTCTGTCCCCTCTTGGGTGACCCCTTTTCTGACCCCTTTTCCAAGTGAGCGACTCTTTACAATGCAGTGTAACCATTATAGAAATCGTCACACGCGCACGTATCCAAAACGTGCTATACGGAAGTAGGGCGGTACTACACGGAACAAGATATTCACAGTTAGGCCCTGCAGTAGAGGAACTCGGCGTGAGACTACGGTCAAGGGCAATCTGTCTTGTCACCTTCGCGGCGTTGGTCGTGCTTCTTGGCGGCAAGTTGATGGTATCCGGCGCGCGCGCACAGTCCCAAGGGGATTGGATCGACGTTCACTTTCATCTCATCGCCGACAAGGGTGATCTTGAGAGCTTTGACGAGGCCGCACGCGCGGCGCTCCAGATCATGGACGCAGAACGTATTCGGACAATCGTCGTCATGTCGCCGCCGCGTCCACGCGAGAACTTCGATGTAGAGAGCCTCGCTGACATCACAAAGAAGTATGGCCAGCGCATCGTGATGTTCGGCGGCGGCGGGACGCTGAATCCCATGCTACAGGAGGCGGGGAAATCGCCGGAAGTGGCTGAGGGGGTTCGCCGTCGCTTTGAAGAAACGGCCCAACGAATCATCGCGAGCGGGGCCAAGGGCTTCGGCGAAATCACCGCACATCACGTGTCGCTGTCACCAAGCCACGGTTACGAATCGGTGCCTGCCGATCATTCACTGCTGCTGCTTCTTGCAGATATTGCGGTACAGAACGCCGTGCCGATAGATCTACATTTCGACCCGGTGCCTGCCGACGTCGAGAAACCCTCCAATCTTTCGTCGCCGCGCAACCCTGCGGTGCTGAAGGCGAACCTCGGGGGCTTCGAGCGACTGCTCGCGCACAATCGAAAGGCGAAGATCGTGTGGGCGCACGCCGGGGCAGACCCAGTCGGCTATTTCACGCCCAAACTGGTTCGGGAGTTGCTCGGTCGTCATTCCAACCTCGCGCTCAGTATTCGACCTACCGCGCCCTTCCCCGGATCAATGGTGGATCCGAAAGGTGCCATTAACAACGACTGGATAGCGCTGCTGCGCGACTTCCCCGACCGGTTCGTCATCGGCAGCGACAGCTTCGTCGTCGCCAAGGCATACACCGGTGCGGACGCCCCCCGCATATTTGAGCAGCGCGGCGAGATACAGCGGCGCGGCATTCGTCGGCTACTGTCCCGCCTCCCTGTGGATTTGGCGCGCCGTATCGGTTATGAGAACGCCGAACGGCTCTACCGGCTTAGTCGCTAGTGCGCGATTGATGTTTGAGTGCAGGGCGACAAGTTCTGGCCAACATCCGCTTCAACGCGTACCCGCAGCGAGCCGCGCTTCGCTTGCTTGCTGCGGGCCGGTTAAGCGAGGCAGTGAGGCTGCAGAAAAGGGAAAGGGGTCGAGGAAAGGAATCTCGAAAGGAAAGAGAAGAAAGGGGTCAAGTCTGCCGTTGACCTTTAAGAACTGGCGAGGTGATCTCTGTTCTCAAGGAAACAAAATGTACTGGGAGTCTTTTCTGTCTTTTTTGCAGAAGTCTAGGGGGTTTCGAAAATGGCAAAGTACATGATGAAGGCAAACTATACCGTTGAAGGCAGCAAGGGGCTGTTAAAGGACGGCGGTTCAGAAGGCGGTCGAGGGTCTCGGTGGCCGCATGGAGTGTTTTTACTTCACCCTCGGGGAGCCGGACGCTTTCGCGATCGTCGATGTTCCGGACGCGGTAAGTATCGTCGCCATGAGCCTGGCGGTCAACGCGACGGGCGGAGCTCATGTCTCGACGACAGTCCTCTTGACGCCCGAGCAGATCGACGAGGCCGCGAAAAAGTCCGTGGGCTACCGCCCTCCGGGCGCATAGCGCGGTAGCATCGTGGTAAGATGAGGTTACTGAACCGGAGTGAAAAACAAGTATCAGATTCTTGGAGGTGAGCCCGTGAAACGATTCATCTGCGTCGCAGTGGTTTTACTGCTCTCGGCATTGCTTGGTCATCCGGTTTTTGCCGCGTCTTCCGAAGTCGGCGTGGTTCTCCTGCACGGTAAGTGGGGGGCGCCTCAGAGCATGTCGTCGCTTGCCCGCGATTTGGAGTCGCGGGGCTATCGGGTGAGCAACGCGGAAATGGCGTGGTCCGGCCGGCGGCTCTACGACGTTGACTATCCCGCCGCGCTCAAGGAGATCGAGCAGCAGGTCCGCCAGTTGCGCGCCAATGGCGCCAAGCACGTGGTCGTGGCGGGGCAAAGCATGGGTGCGAACGCGGCCGTGGCCTATGCCTCATCCGGTTTCGATCTCGACGGTTTGGTGATCTTATCCCCGGGGCATTTTCCGGAAGGGGGGATGGGGAAACGGCTGCGCCCCAGTGTCGAGCGGGCAAAAAGCTTGGTCGCGGCGAACCGAGGCTCGGACTCCGACTCCTTCGACGACACCAATCAGGGCAAGCAGAGATCGCTCAAAATGGCAGCCGGTACGTACGTTTCCTATTTCGACCCGGACGGTCTCGGCGCGATAACGAAGAATATCAAAAAACTCTCAAAGTCGGTCCCCGTGCTTCTCGCCATCGGCACAGCGGATCCATTTTATCCTGAATCGAAAGCGATGTTCGATTCGGCTCCGGCTCATCCGTTGAGCCGGTACGTGGCGCTGGATACCGATCATTTCAATATGCCGAAAGTGGTCTCGGCCGAGCTCCTCAAGTGGCTCGATTCGTTCGCGCAATGAACACCGGGAAGCCTATAGATTGCTTTGGATCGCTGCTCCCTATCGGATAAGCCGCGCCGCCGGCATTCCCATATAGATCGCGATCATGGTCAGTGAGCCGATCACGGACATTGTTGCTATGGCCCACTGGGCGTCCCAGACCTCCGCCACCGCCCCGAGCAGAACGCTTCCAATCATCAGGACGACGTGGCTCTGTTGATAGATCGCCATCGTCCGGCCGCGAAATTCCCGCGGGGAGTAGGACTGGACCACGGTCTGGACCAGGGCATGGGAGCTGACATGGAAGAGGCCGACGAACAGCATCAGCATGAAGGACAGCTTGAACCAGGGAGACGCCGAGAAGACCGCCACGCTCAATCCGTAGAACATGACTCCTCCCATCATCAGAAGGCCCCGAGGAAGCCGGTCGCCGACGGAAGCTATCATGACGGCGCTGCAGAGCGCGCCGATGCCCATCGCGGTGAGGAGCAATCCCTGGCCACTAGCCCCTACCCCGAGGATGTCCCGAGCGAACACCGGCAGAAGCGTCGTGAAAGGGATGATGAACAGAGACGCCGAAATCGTGATCAGCAGGGCGGTGCGAACGCTCTCGTTCCTCCAGCTGAACTTCCACCCTTCGACGATGCTTTGACCGAACGAGGTCACCGGAGAGGATTTACCGTGAAAACCGGATGAGACGTGAGGCACGGGCCTAAGCTGCACTGTCCAGACTGTCGCAATTAGATAGAGGAAAGCCTGGGCGGCATAGGAGGCGGCGGTTCCGAACACGGCGATGAGCAGGCCGGCCAGGGCCGGGCCGACGCTCCTGGCCAGATTGAAGACGATCGAATTCAGGCCGATGGCGTTGGTCAGATGGCTGTGCGGGATGGTATCGGAGATCATCGCGACTCGGGAGGGCTGCTCGAAGGTGTTGACGGCGGATTTTATAAACGAGGTCAGGTACACATGCCACGGCTGAATCAGTCCCGTGAAGATCAGCACGGCGATCGCGGCGTACATCAGCCCGTCCGTAACCTGAGCAATCATGACCTGTAACTTTCGGTCGAAGCGGTCGGCGGCGCTCCCGGCTATCGGAGACAGTAAAAGAAGCGGGAGGGCCTGGATTCCCCGCACGAGCCCCAGTTGGAAGGTCGAATCCGTCATCTCATAGATGAGCCAGCCGCGAGCCACCTGATCCATCCATGTTCCCAGAGAGAGAGACACCTGCCCGAGCCAAAGCAGGCGGAACTCCCGGTAGTGGAGCGCCTCGAAGGTTCGAAGTTTAAGTAACGGGTCAAGAAAGCGACGGAACCCTCCAGTGCTCGCGGGCGGAACCATCAGCGCTACCGGATGAGCCGGGCGGCCGGCATCAACACATAAATAGCGACGATGCTGAGCGCCCCTGCCGTGCCCATCAACGCCACGGCCCACTGGGCGCCCAGGAGCGATGCCAGGCTCCCCACGAGCATGCTCCCCAAGATCAAAATGAAGTGGCTCTGTTGAAAAATGGACATCGTACGGCCGCGGAATTCGTTGGTCGAATAGGCCTGGATGACGGTCTGGACCAGGGCATGGGAGCTGACATGGAAGAGGCCGACGATCATCATCACGATCAAGGAAAGATTGAACCATGGGGAAGCCGCGAAGGCGACCACGCTTAGGCCGTACAAGGTCACTCCGCCCAGCATGAGAAGGCCTCTCGGCAACTGGTCGCCCACCGAGGCGATGAGGACGGCGCTGCAAAGCGCCCCAACGCCCATCCCGGTGAGGAGGAGTCCCTGCCCGGTCGATCCGACCCCGAGGATGTCCCGCGCAAAGACCGGTAGGAGCGTCGTGAACGGAATGATGAACAGAGAAGCAAATCCCGTGATGAAAAGGGCGCTCCGTACGTTCTGATTCCTCCAACCGTATTTGAATCCCTCGACGATGCTTCGGCCAAAAGATTCCCTGCCGTGCCGTCCGTGAGCGCCGGCGGATGAGGGCGATTGGGAACGAAGCGGTATCGTCGCAACGGTCGCCAGGAGGTAGAAGAAGGCCTGGACCGCGTAAGAGCCGCCGGTCCCGAAGACGGCGATGAGCACGCCCGCCAGGGCCGGCCCGATGCTCCGGCAGACGTTGAAGATGACCGAGTTGAGGCCGATGGCATTGGTCAAGTGGCTCGGCGGCACGGCATCGGAGAGCATCGCGGCGCGGGACGGATGCTGAAAGGTCGAGACGGCCGCCATCCCGAAAGCGGTCACGTATACATGCCATGGCTTGATCCGGCCCGTGAGGATGAGAACCGCGACTAAGGCATACATCAAGCCATCCAGGATTTGGGAGACCATGACCTGCATTTTACGGTCATAACGGTCTGCTGCGCTCCCCGCGATCGGAGAGAGGAGAAGGATCGGGATGGCCTGGATCCCTCGCACGAGACCGAGCTGGAGCGGCGAATTCGTCAACTCGTAGATGAGCCAGCCGCGGGCGACCTGGTCCATCCACATCCCCATGGACGTGCAGGCCTGTCCGAGCCAAAGCAGGCGGAACTCGCGGTAGTGAAGGGCCTCAAAGGTTCGAAGATGGAGCAGCGCGCTGAAAAAACCGCGGCGACGCTCGGGAACGGCGGAAGAGACTGCCTCGCTTTCGGACGCGGCCGGCTCTTCTTTTTCGGTGGTTGGTGAACGCAGGATAGTCTCCGTGCTTACTTTTTCTCGGCAAGCGCTTCGTTGACGACCTTATATATAGGGAGCATGTCGGTGCGTTCGGGCGTCGCCACGAAAAGATATTTTCCATTCGCCCTTCGACGATAGGCGGGTGTAACGTCGTCTTTGGGGATGTCGGTGCGCATGGAATCTGCGCCGGTCCCCCCGCGCACGGCATCGCGCTGATAGGTCAATTGTCCTTCCCGTGAGAGAAACCAGTTGATAAAAACCTTTGCCGCGTTCGGGTGTGGAGCTCTGTTTATGAGAACAGCGGTTCCAGGTCCGATGCCGAGCGGAGCGCCTTCCTTAAACAGGTGCGGGTCCAGCTCATCGACCGGGAGCCCTTGAGCCTTCGCCAGCTCGATCCTCCCGAAGAACAGCCCTAAGGCGAATTTTCCCTGCCCGAGCCAGTCCACGCCCTGGCGGTTGTCCCCGGTCAGGGTTAACCCTCCTTCGCTGAAAAGCCGCCGGACAAAACTCGGGCCCAACTCCGGCGTGTGATAAAAGAACCGCATCGCATCGCCGCCGCTGCCGGGCCTGCGAATATCGCGGGCGACGATCTTGCCTTTCCATTCGGGCTTGAGCAGATCCCAATAGGACTTGAACTGAGCGGGGTTTACGCTCTTCGTATTATAGCTTGCCGATCGAGCCACATTGCCGAGATAGACAAAGACGTATCGGTTTTCCGTATCGATATACCAGTGTTTCCCCTGCAACCACTTGGATTCATCAACGACCTCCGGCAAAATAAAAGCCGTTGTGATGGGTTCGAGGATCTTGGCCGCGTAATACACCTGGTAGTTCGGATTCGCGCCGGTAATGACGATGTCCACGAGATATTTGCCGGCCCTCCTCTCGGCTATCACCCGGTTTGCGAGCTGCGGAGAGTCGATACTCACGCTTACAAGGTTGATCTCCGGGAATTGTTTTCGAAACGGCTCCACGAACAACGTCGCCGCAGAATCGAAGTAGACCGTGACCTGACCTTCCTCCTTGGCCGCGCGAAGGGTCTTCTCCCACTCCGCCTGCCAGCCCGGCTTGGGAACCTGAGCCACAGCCAAACCGCCTGGTCCTTCCAGGGAAGATAAAGAAAGCATGGCGACGGCCAGCGCCGCTGTGCGCACCGCGTGTTTGTTCATACGCTCCCCTTTCTTAGATTCGGCTCAGAGCGGGAAGTTCATGGTCGGCCCTGCTGGGCAGGGCAAGCAGTCTCGTAAACTCCCCGGAAAAAAAGGCCATAGCAATCCACGCAGGTCCTGAGGACGTACTCGGGAGAGAAGCCCGGCCGCAAATCCACGAGTCCGCTTTGCAGCAAGCGCTGCATCACGGTCCGATTGAATTCGCCGTGACCCATGACCCCCTCGTGTTCTTCGAGGTCCGCTTCCGCGTGCGTTTCGAAGTAGCGGGCCTTGGCCGACGGCAGCTTATATTTTTCCATGAGCGCGGTTCTCCACTGGCCCGCCCAGTGTCCGATGGCTTCCTCGGTGGCGAGCGACGACCACCACTCCAGCATGGTCCCCTCATAGAGGAGCCCGCGCTTGAATTCCAGGATTCCACGGCATTCGGCGAGCATCTCGCAGGCGATCATCTCCTCGCGGGAGACCCCGAAGATTTCCCCCTGCTCCAATACGATCAGGATATGGCCGGGCGGGCGGGGGTGGATATACTCGTCCGCGACCTTGGCGCTGAAGGCGGCCAGGAGATCCGGATGCCGTTTGAAAAATCCGATGTGGCGCTGGTAGGCGCAGGCGATCAGGTTATTGATCTCGAATACGTAGAAGGCCCAGTTCTTCCAGAAAAGACGAATCGCTTCCATCGAGAGCTTCCCCGCCATGAGCTCCCGCATGAATGGGCTGCCGGTCACTTTTTCCTTCCAGCGATCGAGCGTGCTTTTATAGAGGCTGTCCACGTAGGCCTTGGCCTCTTCGGGACTCATCTTCTTTCCCAGCTCCAATGCCCCGCCCATCATTCTTACCTCCCCTCTTAAACGTTGCTATCTTCGAGATCCCAAGTCATCGGCGAAAACAGTTCCTTGGGTTCGATCTTTCTCCGGGTAATGCCCTGCTCGTGACAATAGGTTAAAAAATTCTCGATCACGCGCCTGTTCTTTGCCAGCCCGTACTCATAAGGGTCTCTTTGAAAGAGTTTCCGTTCCTCCTCCTGATAACTCTCCTTCCACACGATGCTTAAACCGGAATCATTTCGGGTCTGCTCGTGTCCCATTCTTCTGGCCTCGACAAAGAGGTCGAATAATATTTTCGGAAGGTCCGCATGGCGCGCGACCGCGTCCTTCCGCACGACCAGGGCATGCATGATCGGGAAGATGCCGCTCTTCCGATAATAGGCCGCTTCCACCTCGCGATAGTTCTCAATGACTCTTCCGACCCTGGGATCTCCGCGCAAGAAAGAATCCGGCGGCCTGGCCCCGATGACCGCGTCCAAGCGCCCTTCCAGAAGCGCCGAATCCAGGACCTCGCCGTCGTCCTTTCCTCCTAGTTCCAACGGATGAATCACCGATCCGTCCGGGAGTTTCCTTTTCTCTTCATCTCCCTCGTCCCAGTGATGCAAAGCCGGGGCATGGTATTCGGTGTTCCGGGACGTGACGCCGTATTCCTCCGCCAGGAGGCCGCGCAGCCAGACGGAGGCTGTCTGTACCCACTCCGGGCAGCCGATTTTCTTTCCCTTGAGATCCTCGGGACTTTTAATGGAAGAGGCCCGGTTACAGAAAATAAACCCATGGCGAAAAATCCGGAATGGAAAAACGGGTATCCCGATCAAATCCGTGTTCCCGCGGGAGACGTGGAAAACGAGCTCGGCGAAGGAAAATTCGCCTGCGTCCAGCTCCCCGTTGAAGATGCCCGTGAACATCTTCCGCACGTTGTCCATCGGGACCGTGCGGAGATTCAGCCCTTTCGGTTTCACCAGACCGGAAAAGATCGGAAGGCTCCGGTCGTAGCGACGGCAGGCGAGGGTAAATTCGTCGTTTGGCATGCGGAATCCTAAAGGGAAAGAGAAAATACCTGGTCCATGCGGCTTCGAACGGACCTCTTGTCCAGCTCGCCTTCGAACATTCTTCGAATCCCGGGGTCCTCGTCCCGATACTCGATCTGGCCGCCCCCTTTTTTGACGTCCTCGGAAGCGCCGAATTGCTTGGAGAGCCCCGGATATTTCCGGCTGCTGAAAGGCTTGAGGGCGAGATACCGGGCGGGCTCGCCTCCTATATTGAAGTGCTGGTGAAACCACATCTCCGGCGGCACGAAGAGGCTCCATTCGTGCCAGTCGTATCTTTGGGCCTGTGCGCCTTCCGGCCAAAGCATGGAGTAACCTTGTCCGCGGAGGATGATCACGTGCGCCCCGGGACCATGACGGTGGGCCTTCTTGTAGGTCCCCACGGGAAACTCGGAGATATGGGCCGACATGAGATTATTGGAGAGCTCGAATAAAATCCCCAGCCCGTTGGCGCCGCGTTCCGGCCGGCTTTTCAATTCGAAGCTCCGCACGTCGCCGACGAAATTCGTGTCCCACAATTTTCCCTGAAGATCTTTCCCGCGGCCGCTGAAGTAGCCCTCCTGCCCGTCGTAGCGGTCGGTGAAGCGGTAATCACACTGGAAAACGAAGTCCAGGTTGTGGAAGAGATTCATGACCGTCGGCGCGTTGGTCATGGCCAGGAGACGGACAGGCTGGTTTCCCTGTCCGTTGAAATGTTGATACCAGGTATTGAGGGGCGGCGAGAAGAGGCTCCCCTCCTGCCACTCGAACGTCTGCTTTTGCACTCCGTCTCCCCAGACGGTCGTCGCCCCGCGCCCGCTCACGACGAAGATCAACTCCTCGAACATGTGGCGCTGCGGCTTCAAGGATTTCCCGGGCGCGATCTCGCAGATGTAGGAGTCGTTGACCCCCTCGCTGCCTTCGAGATTGAGGTAGGCCCCCAGCCCTCCCATTCGCTCCCAAGGGGCGACTTCGACCTTACGGACGTCCTCCACGAAAAAACCCGTGACGATGGGGATCTTCTCCCGCTCCTGAAACTCTTCGTAGGCGCTTCGAAAACCAAATTCGTTGGCTGCCATAATGGTTTTTCCCCTTCTTGGAGCCTGATTAAAATCGTCCCAGATGCGAGGCGCACGAAGATTCCGCGAGCGGAGGCGTACTTACCCAGTACGTCGGAGCGAGCGGATCGAGTGCAACGAAGCAGGTGGGCATTTTCATCAGGCTCCTATAGGCCCGCGATGGGTTCCATGTGGACCGGCGTCCCGCGCTTGGCGCATTCTTCCTGGAAGATCTGCTTCAGCTCCGCCATCAGCTCGGGAGGAAAGTCCTCGTAGTTCAACTGGTTCCCCCCTGTGCGGGTGCTCTTCATGCTGCCCATGTGGGCTTTGGTGACGAGATTCGTCCGGCTGCTCAGCTTCAGCGCCAGGTGCTGGGCGGGCTCCTTCGATATCACGGCGTGCTGATGCCACCACCAGTCCGGCGGGACCAGCATCGTCCCCGGTCCCCAGTACTCCTTCATCTTTTCCCCGCCGTCGGGCCAGATCAAACTATACCCGTCCCCTTTGAGCCAGATCACGTGCGCGCCCGGTCCGTGACGATGAACCTTGGAAAAGGTCCCGCCGGGGATCACCACCGTATGAGACCCGAGGACGCCGTTGGCCAGCTCGAAGCTGTATCCCCGCGTGTCGATTCCGCGGTTGGACTCATGCAATGTAAGACTATAGACGTCCGCGAAGAAATTGCTGAAGGAGATCGGCGTGGGAATATCCCAGTCTTTAAAGATCTCCGTCTTCACCTTGCCGGAAAAATAGTTTTCTTCTCCGTCGTATCTCTCGGGGAAGACCGCGTCGTTGTTGAAAATGAAATCCTCGTTGCGGATCAGATTCATCATGATCGGCGCGGTCGTCACCGCGATATAACGGGCCGGCTCGCTGCCGGAGCCGTTGAAATGCTGGTACCAGGCATTGAGCGGAATCGAAAACAGGCTCCCCGCCTGCCACTCGAAGCTGTTCTTCTTCTTTCCATCATACCAAACCGCAGTGCTCCCGCGGCCCTTCAACACAAAAACCAATTCCTCGTATATATGCCGCTGAGGCGCCAGCTCTTTTTTGGGGTCGATCTCCTGGATATAGGCCGCATTGAGTTCCCCGGTGCCATTGAGCTGGATCTGCACCGCTTTGCCGCCCGTGCGGGCCCACGGCTTCAATGGAGTGGTGAAGACATTCTCCACCTTGTGGCCGCGGATGAGCTCCAATCCTTCTTTTTTCACCCACTGCTCAAAATATAAAACATTCCACTTTGGATCTGCCATGATTCCTCCTAAACGGCCGGTGAAAAAGGCCCATGCCCCGAAAGGATGAGGGATGAAAACGGAAAGATGAAACAAAACTCGACCCCGGGCAAGCTCATAATTCATCACTCATCATTCATCATTCAATAACGCGTTGACCCTGGTCGTTTTAGTAGTATATGCTCGTCAGGCTGTCAACAGTCTTATGGAGGGAGAGGTATGCGACTAAAAGACAAAGTGGCGATCATTACGGGCGGCGGCGGAAAAATCGGCAAGGCCTACGCCCTGGCGATGGCCAAAGAGGGCGCGAAAGTGTGCGTTCCCGACCTCGCGGACGCGACGCCCACGGTAAAGGCCGTGCAGGCGATCGGAGGCGAGGCCATGACGGTCCAGTGCGACGTCTCCGACGAGGCGAGCGTCCGGGCGATGGTCAAAGCGACGGCGGACCGCTTCGGCAGAATCGATATCCTGGTGAACAATGCCGCCTATTTCATGACCGTGAAGAAGAGCCCTTTCTGGGAAATGGAGGTCGAAGAGTTCGACAAGGCGATGGCGGTGAACGTGCGCGGCGTCTGGCTCTGCGCCAAGGCCGCCGTCCCCTACCTGAAGAAAAGCGGCAAAGGAAAGATCATCAATATCTCTTCCGGCGTGGCGCTGAACGGCAATCCCAATTATATCCATTACGTCGCCTCCAAAGGAGCGGTCATCTCCATCACGCGCGCGATGGCGCGAGAGCTTGGGGACTTTGGGATCTGCGTGAACACTGTGGCGCCGGGGCTGGTGGTTACTGAAGGACGCCAGGTCGATCCCGAGCACTTGAAGAGGACCAACGCCCAGAAGTGCTTCAAGCGGAGCCAGGTGGAGGCGGACCTCGTAGGAACCGTGATCTTCCTCGCCTCCTCCGACAGCGATTTCACGACCGGCCAGCTCCTGGTCGTCGACGGCGGATCCAATTTCCTTTAATTCGGGAAACACCAGATGTTGCCTAAAGAACAGAACGAGCTTCTATGCCGGACCGATCGCGGGACCCAGATGGGAGAGGTCATGCGGCGGTACTGGCAGCCGGTAGGGCTCTCGAGCGAGCTCAAGCCCGGGGGCAAGCCCCAGCAGGTGAAGGTGATGGGTGAGGAGCTGGTGCTTTTCCGGGACGACAACGGGAAACCCGGGCTCCTGGGGCTTCACTGCTCGCACCGGGTGACCTCCCTGGCGTACGGGCGGGTAGAGGACGGGGGAATCCGCTGTCCATTTCATGGTTGGTTGTATGACGTGGGAGGGAGATGTCTGGAGCAGCCAGCGGAGCCGGAGCCTTTTTGTGAGAGGATTCGCCATCTGAGTTATCCGTGCGAGGAGTTGGGCGGATTGATCTTTGCTTACATGGGGCCGGAGGATAAGAAGCCGCTCCTTCCCCGCTATGAGGTCTTGGTGAGAGAAGACGGAACGAGGAAGACCGGTTTCTACAAAATCAACTCCAACTATCTCCAGAACCTCGAAGGCGCCGTGGATACCGCCCATGCCTCTTTTCTGCACATGGATCAATGGTCCAAGATGAAGCAGAAAATCTTTTCCATGCCGAAGCGCGTGATCGAATTCGTCGAGACCGATTTCGGCATCTGGCAAAAGACCGCGACTCATGTCTCGGTAGCGACCCATGGCCGGATGCTGCCGGTATACGGCCACTTCTTCATGCCGGCCGGCTTTATGCGCATCGCCGAGAGTCCCACGGGTAAAAGCCCGGTGCAAAAGTTTCAATCCTGGTATGTCCCTGCCGACGACACCCACACGGTACGCTATCAGGTCGCTTTCTCGCCGCTCGACAAGGAAGGAAAACCCTACGTTTGGAAGGCCGAAGCAGAACTCATCCTTCCGGGGCCGGAGAATGACTATTTCAGAGACTACGACAAGGTCGACACCATCTCCGGCATTCCCGTCAACGCTCCGGGGACGGCCATCAAAGGCTTCCTCTGCCAGGACAGCATGGTCAACGAAACTCAGGGCGCTATCGTGGAGCGCTCTCACGAGCATCTGGGAGGGCTGGACAGGATCTTAACCGCGATGCGCGTGAGTTACCTTTTAGCCGTAGAAGAGGTGCGTGGCGGGCGGGATCCGAAGCACATCCTGAGAGATCCTGAAAAAAATCGGACCGTGTACATCCGCGGCAACGATGAGATCGAGCTCGCCTGATTTAAAAATTTTATTTTGCCGTACTCGGGCTCGTATGCGCCTGGTTTTGGATTACGCGTAGGGAGGAGTTATGGTTCAAGCGAGTGAGCTCTCCTGGGAAGACGTGGTTTGCGTCGGGCCCGGAACGCCCGGCGGCAATTACCTGAGATGCTTCTGGTGGCCGATCGCCCCATCGAACGACGTCAAAGAAATACCCCTGCCGGTCAAGATCCTGGGAGAAGAGCTGGTCCTCTTCCGCGATCGTTCCGGCCGTCTGGCCCTCCTGGATCTTCATTGCTCCCATCGAAGGGCCTCTCTGGAATACGGGCGGATCGAGGAGCATGGGATTCGCTGCGCTTATCACGGCTGGTACTTCGATTGCCGGGGACGGGTCGTGGATCGGCCGGCGGAGCCGGTCAAGGCGGCGCCGGGCATCCGCCACAACTGGTACCCGGTAAGAGAGCTCGGCGGCTTTATCTTCGCCCATCTCGGGCCCGACAAAGACAACCCTCCCCCGCTGCCTCGATATGACATTCTGGTCCAAGAGGGCTACCGAGTGACCGAAAGAGGAGACGGCGAGTTCGGCAAGGCCTACAACTGTAACTGGCTTCAGGGAGCTGAAAATACCACGGATACTACCCATCTTACCTATCTTCACCGTTTCTCGGAGCGCTGTCCCGTCTTCAAAGCGGTCGAGGGCGAATACGGCGTCAACCTCTATGTTCTCTCACGGGGAAAGAGGCCCAACACGGTGAAGATCAGGAAGCGATGCACCGTCCTCCCGAGCATCAACCGGAAGTCACGGGAAGAGGAAGGAGGCCGGGGCAGGCCGAAAGGACATATCCAGCAGGCGATCTGGATCGTGCCCATCGACGACACGCACTGCGAAGAGATGCGCCTCACGGTTTACCCGGAGCAGCCCGATGACCGGCGCTACCACGGCGCCGATATGGACGAGGCCCGGCAGAGGGACAAAAAACCCTACGACCGGCGGTTTTACGGCCAGATCGACGGAAACGTTCCCCTCGAAGACAAGGCGATGGTGGAGAGCCAGGGAGCGGTGGTCGATCGGAATCTCGAACACCTGGGGTACGGTGACCGGGCCATCATGCTATTAAGGAAAATGGTCCGCGAAGGAATCGCGGATGTGGCCAACGGCAAGAAACCCAAGGGAGTCTTGGAAAGGGAGCAGGAACTGATCGATCTTGACATCGGCTTCGTGGAGTACGAGACCGACCGATTACCCGATCTAGTAAAGGACTTACTGCCGGAACTTCAAGAAGAGCTTCAATAATAATTTTTTGCCCGAAAATCGAGCCGCATCACTCCTCCTTGACTCCCAGCACTCTATCAAAAAGCTGCTGGACCAGGGCTACTCCAGGAAGCGATATGCCGACCTCGTGACCCAACTCCAGCGCGGGACGGAGACCCTTGTAAAAAAGACGAACCTGGTGATCGGCCTCAGCGGGATCACTGACCCGCAGGTTTTTGTACTCTTCGAACCAGCGATCCACAACCCGGCTCTCGGCGCTGGTCACGCGGGCGATCTGCTGGAGGAATTTGGGATCGAGCCCGGCTTTTTCCGCCAGGAGCATTCCTTCATAGGCTGAGAGACGGTTGAGGCAGATGATCGTCTGCTGGGCGAGCTTGGCCACCGCCCCCATACCCACGCCGCCCACGTGAAAGATGTCCTTCCCCGAGGCCGCGAGGACGGGCCAACATTTCTCCACGTGGTTCTTTTCTCCGCCGACCATAAAGCAGAGGGTCCGCCCTTCCGCGCCGCCGTGGCCGCCGCTCATCTGCGCGTCTACGACGCCGACCCCCTTCTCCGCCGCCTTTTCCGCCACCGCCCGGACCGTCTTCGGATGAATCGTGCTATGGATCATGACGACGGTCCCGGGTCGCGCGCCTTCGAGCACGCCGCCTTTTCCCAATATCGCTAACAGGGTCTGGTCGTCGTCCACGACCGCCGACTCCACGATATCCGCATGCCGGCCGATCTCCGCAGCGGAGCGGGCAACCTTCGCGCCCAGGCCGGCAAATTCCTTCAGCACCTCATCGCGCAGGTCGAACACCATAAGATCGAAGGCGGCCTTGAGCGAATTGGCGGCCAAGGGCTTTCCCATGTTGCCGAGACCGATAAAACCGACTTTGAGCGCCATCTCTGTTCCTGATTATTATTCCAACTCTGCCGGCATGGTCCACTGCTTGAGGGGCTTCTTTTCGGCCAATGCCCCGAGCTCCCTCTGCCAGAGCTTGCGCACCAGAAAAATGCCGACATCCATCCGGCCGAGCCTTTCGTCCGAACGGTCCGCAATGGGGCCCTGTCCCACCTGGACCACGTAGTCTTCCAGACTGGTCAAATTTTTAAGATTCGGCTGGATCTCGATCTCCTCCATGCAGAGCTTTCCCTCAAGGACTGCTTCTCCCAGCTCGATGTGCGGCGTTTTTGTCGCCAGCTTCGCCTTTTGCCGGCGCTCCTCGTACCGCGCGGCCGCTTCTCCGCTGAGATGGGCAAAATCGAGAGGAAAACTCACGCAGTTCTCATCATCGACCGGGATCCGCCACAGATATCGTTCCAGCATCCCGCCTTCGGAGCCACTCTGAGGGTCCCGGAGGGACAAGGCGGTCCTGAAGTGATTCATGTTGGGCATAAAGAAATGAAGGGCCGCCGTTTCCGACTTCCCTTGCAGGATCTTTGTCTTGACGCCGTACTCGGTCTCCTCGGCCGATATTACCGGGATATCCCGCAACTGGTTGACCGCGAGCCGCGATTGGCGATGGGCGAACGCGAGGTGGGCGACGTCGCAGGCGTTGTCGATGCGATTGAAATAGTTGCACGGCCAGTACTCGGGCTCATAGGGCTCGAGGATGCCCGGCCCCTCCATTTCGGTAAATCTCCTGAGGGGCGGCGGCTCTCCCTCTCCCAGATAGGCGAAGATGAGCCCCAGGTACTCCTTCACCGGATAACTCCGAATCCTTAAACCTTTGAACCCTTGAACCTCTGAATCTTCCCCCGGCTGCTCTACGCACTGCCCCGTCGCGTCGTACTTCCAGCCGTGATACCGGCAGCGGATGGAATCTCCCTCGACCCATCCAGTAGACAGTTGCGTCCCCCGGTGAGCGCAGCGAAACGCCGTCAGATGGGGAGTCCCGCTCTCCCCCCGGTAGAGCGTGAAGTCCTCGCTCATGATCCTGACCGGCACGGCCCGACCTGAAGCCAAGTCCTGGGCACGGTAGACCGGCTGCCAAAAGCTCCGGAGATAGCGCCCGGCTAGAGCACCGGGACCGGTATGAACGAAATCTGAGCCGTCCAAAAATCCCACCTTAATCCTCCTGGTTCGATCTTTATACTTTATTTGTTCGCTCTTACCTCTTTAATGAGATCTTCGATGGGCTTCATGTCCATCCATTCCGGCCTGTCGCTGACGAGATAGTTTCCTCCCTCTACGCGCTGGAAATCGTCGGGAATCATATCCTTGGGGATGTCGATTCGCGCCGAGTTCGTCGAGACTGAGCGTGGAGTGAAGATTCCCTGGTAAGTCGTCTGTCCTTCGCGGGAGAGAAGCCAATTGATCGCCAACCGGGCGGCGTTCGGATGCGGGGCCCTGTTGAGCAAGCCGATATTGCCGCTTGCATTGGTCAGGGGTATCCCTTCTTTGAAGTGCTTGGGGCCGAACCAATCCACCGGGAGTCCTTGTCTTTTTGCATCGATCAATCCTCCCCTCTGCAGAATGGTGAAGAGGGAGATGGAATACTTTCCCGTGGACAGCCAGTCCGTTACTTGCCGGATATCGCGGCTGACCGTCAGCTCCGTTTCACCCAGGAGGCGTTTGAGAAATGCCGGCCCCAGGCCCGGCGCGTAGTAAAGAAATCGAAGCGGGGCCGCCACGGGACCTCCCAGCGCCGGATCCATCGCGACCATCTTTCCTTTCCACTTGGGATTCAGGAGATCCCAATAGGACTTAAACTCCTTCGGGTTGACGAGACGGCTGTTATAGGCGAAGTACGGTTGCAGCTCCCAATCGAAGGAAAAGAGGTAGTTCTTTTCGTTGTCCATCCAGTTATGCTTTCCTCCCATCCACCACTTCGACTCATCGGTCACCTCGGGCAGGATGAAGGCGGGCTTTAAGGGATCGAGAATCTTGCCCTGGTAGACGACGTTGTATCCGGTCGAGGCGCCGTTCACAAAAACGTCCCACAGGTACTTGCCCGCCCTGCGCTCGCTCATGATCCTGGATACCTGTTGGGACACGCGGCCCGCCGTCGTCACCACTTTGATTTCCGGATACTTCTTCTGAAATTCCGCGAAGACGAGGTCAAAGGCTTCGGAGGTGAGAAGTTGAAGCTGGCCTTCTTTCTTGGCCCCTTCAATAGTCTTTTCCCAATCCTGCTTCCAATCGGCCTTCCCTTCGACTGGCGGCAGGACCCACAAGAATAGCGCCAGGAAATACAACGCCTGCCATCTTCTTTGACATAGGGATTGAGGCACGGCGCGACGGCGCGCCGTCTTGACGGGGTCGCAGACTGAAAAAGCGGGAAAGAAAGACATCAGCATTGCCGGAGCGAGCTCCGACCGTTGCCCTGAAGCGACTTAGGGACGGGGAGGTCCGCCCCCTCCCTGAGGAGCGCCGCCCCCATGGGGCCCGCCGCTCCCGGGCACGGGCGGCTTCCACTCGGCGTCTTTGCGGGCGCCCTGGCCTTTGACCGAGAATTTGGTCCGCCCCAATTTCTCTATTTCGATCTCGAAAACATCACCGTCGTTCAGCGGGCCCAGCCCCTCGTGATAGGTCCCGGTCGTCACCACGTCCCCCGGCTCCAATTGGACATATTTGCTAAGCCAGGAGATCTGCTCCGGGATTTTGTGGGCCATGAATTTGGTGCTGTATTCCTGGCGGACGGTGCCGTTGACCCATGATTTCACGTTCAGGTTGTGCGGATCTTCGATCTCATCCTTGGTCGTGATCCATGGCCCGCATGGCCCCCAGGTGTCCTGCCCTTTGAGTAAAAACGTGGTCCGGCGCTGCCATCCCCGGGCGGAGATATCGCCAAAAGGGATGTATCCAAACACATACTTCATGGCGTCTTTTTCTGACACGTTCTTGGCATGTTTGCCGATCACGAACCCCAGCTCGGCTTCCGGCTGGAAGACCAGCACCGGAGGCATGTCGGGAAGGATAATGGTCCCCTCAGGACCCAGAAGCTCCGGCGCTTTGTAAAAGTACTCGTTCGGCAGGTGATCCGCGGCCTTGCCGATATAATCCATGTAGTTGGCGAAGGCCGCCAGAACTTTGCTCGGTCGCGGAAGCGGGGCGAGAAGCTTCACGCTGCTCAAGGGCACCCCGCCTCCTTCCGCCAGCGTCTTCTCGAACCTGCGCCGGTACTTGCTGAAATGGCCAATAATTTCTTCCATTACCCCCTGCGGCCCTCGGGCGGCCCGGGAACTGACGGTGCCGGTGACGTCTACGACATTACCGTCCTTTAATACTCCAATCTGATCATCATTAAAGCGAAGTATTTTCACGATCCCCTCCTCCAAAATTTCGTAACACGGTACTGAGATTCGATCCGCAGCCGCGGAAACGATAGAATCCCCACGACAGGAAAGACCCCTCAAATATTACAAGGAGAGGCGAGAAGTCAAGCCTCGGTGATTTTCCTGTGGTAGCCCGGCGGCCTGCCTTGAAGGATCGGTTCGATTGCGATAAAAATAGCTTCCAAACTTTTTAAACGGTGCATCGCTATTTTGCTGCCGTCAACATTCAACTATGCTTCCCCATCGCGGAAAGGCGCCGCCTGGGGCCTCTTCCTGCTGCTGGGGCTTTTCTGTTCCTGCGGCCGTTCTTCCACGCCGGACAGCGAGAATATTTTTCGCGCGAACCTGGGCACCGAGCCTCCGAGTCTCGACTGGTCCCTGGCGACGGACCATGTCTCTTTCAATGTAATCGCCAACCTCATGGTCGGCCTCACGGAATTCGACGACAAGCTGAAACCCGCTCCGGTCATCGCCACCTCCTGGGAGGTCCTCGAGGGAGGGAAAAAAATCATCTTCCACCTGAGAGACGACGTCTTCTGGAGCGACGGCCGGAAAGTCGAAGCCAAGGACTTCGAGTATTCATGGAAGAGGCTTCTCGACCCCAAGGTCGCCTCCGAATACGCCTATATCCTCTTTGACATTCTCAACGCCGAGGAATACCACCAAAAAAAGATCACCGACGACCGGCGCATTGGCGTGAAGGCAACCGACGACCGAACCCTGGAAGTCCTCCTCAAGCAACCGGTATCGTACTTCGTCGCCATCACGACCTTCGAGGTCACTTATCCCCAGCGCCGTGATCTGGTGGAAAAATTCGGCGCGGCGTGGACCGAGCCCGGCAAATTGGTGACCAACGGCCCCTATCTCCTCTCCTCCTGGAAACACGAGAACGAAATCGAGCTCACGGCCAATCCCAAATATTTTCTGGGCAAGCCCGCCATTGAAAAAGTCAAGCTGTCGATGGTCAACGAAAAGACCACGGCCCTCGCCCTCTACGAGCAGGGACAACTCGATTTCATGGACAACCACAGCATCCCCGCGCTGGAGAAACCGCGGATGTCCAAATTGCCCGGGTTCCAAAAAGTGCCGCAATTGAGAGGTTATTATTACGGCTTCATCACCGACCGGAAGCCTTTCGACGACGTCCGTGTCCGCCGGGCTTTTTCCATGGCCATCGATCGAAGGATTTTTCCCAAGATCCTCCACGGAGGGGAGGAGCCGGCCATTTCCTGGATTCCGCCCGGAATGTTGGGCCACAACTCCGGGATCGGGCTTCCCTACAACCCCCAGGAGGCGAAGCGTCTCTTGAAAGAGGCGGGGTATCCCGAGGGCAAAGGTCTCCCCCCAGTCACGATCGGTTATAATACGGATGATGACAACAAGATTGTCGCGGAAGCGGTCCAGGGCATGTGGCAACGGAATCTCAACGTCCTGGTCCGGCTCGACAACCAGGAGTGGAAGGTCTACCTCAGCAAGCTCAAGAACGACCCGCCCAACGTCTTCCGCTTGGGCTGGGGAGCGGATTATCCGGATCCGGACAACTTCATGAAGCTCTTCACCGCTTCCAGCGGGAACAACAATACCCGGTGGCGCAATGCGCGCTATGATCGGCTGCTGGACGAGGCCGCGCGCGAGTGGAACGTTGAAAAACGAAAACGGCTCTATGATGAGGCCCAGAGAATCTTATGCGAAACGGATGTCCCGATCATGCCTCTCTTCACCACGGCTGAAACGACGGTGCTCAGCCCTCGCTTTACCGGGCTCCAACTGAGCTCGATGGGACGGTTGGCGCTGCAGCACGTGCGACGAAGCTCGAAACCCGACTCCGGCCGGTAAGATCATGGCCGGGTTCTTACTGAGGCGTCTCCTCTATGCCATCGGGACCCTCTGGGTCGTCGCCTCGGTGACCTTCGTTCTCATGCGGGTTACCCCCGGCGGCCCGTTCGACCGTGAACGCCGCCTGCCTCCGGAGGTGCTCGCCAATATCGCCGCCAAATACCATCTGGACGACCCCTGGTTCCAACAATACTTGCGCTACTTGAAGGAGATCGCGCAGGGCGACCTGGGGCCATCCTATAAATATCTGGACAGAAGCGTCGGCGATATCATTCTCACCACTTTTCCCGTATCGGCGTCGCTGGGCTCCGTGGCTCTGTTGGCCACTCTGGTCTTGGCCCTGTGCGCCGGGCTGCTCGCCGCTTCCAGCCGCGACTCCTGGATCGACCGAAGCTGCCTTTTTATTGCCACCCTGGGAATTGCCCTGCCTCACTTCATCTTCGGCGCCGGGGTCATTTGGCTCTTTTCTCTTCAGATGGGTCTCTTGCCGCCCGCGGGATGGGGATCGCTCCCGGCCCTCATTCTTCCCACCCTCACCCTGGCGGCGGCACCGGCGGCCTATCTCGCTTCCCTCCTTCGTTCCACCTTACTCGAGACCCTGGACGACGATTTTATCCGGACGGCGCGCGCCAAGGGACTTCCGGAATCCCTGGTGCTCTTGAAGCACGCCCTGAGCAACTCCCTCATTCCTACCCTGAGCGCCCTCGGGCCTCTGATCGCGGCCATGCTGACCGGTTCCTTCGTCGTGGAATACATCTTCGCGATACCCGGCATGGGCCGGTTTTTTATCACCGCAGTGACCGACCGCGATTACCCCGTGATCATGGGAGTTACCTTGGTTTATACGACGATCCTGGTGTGCGCTAATTTTGTGGTGGACCTGCTTTATTCCTGGGTCGACCCCCGGGTCAAGGTCTCATGACGGTAAAAGGGCTAAATGCCGTGATCGTGCTCGTTTCTCGTGCTCGTGGGGAGGGGGGACGAACACGAGCCACGAACACGAACAACGAAGCGGAAAAACAAACCTCTCAGGCCTAGCCATGAAACATGCCGGCGTCTTATCACGACGGAACCAAACAATCCTCTGGTGTATCGTTTTTATCGGCCTCGTCTCCCTCGGAGGCTCATTGGCGCCTCACCTCTCCCCCTATAGCGCCGGGGGGTTGGAAGAAAGCCGCATCCTGGAAGCCCCCGGCTGGGACCATTGGATGGGAACAGATGGTTTAGGACGGGATGTTCTGACGCGCGTTCTCTACGGATCGCGGGTTTCTCTGGCGGTCGGCGTGGGCACCGCTTTCCTGGCTCTCGTGATCGGCGCCACCTATGGATTGATATCGGGCTATTGCGGCGGCCATCTGGATCATTTTTTGATGCGGATCGCGGACGTTTTCTACGGCCTGCCCGACCTGCTCATCTTTATTTTGTTTTCCTTGCTATTCGGACGCAACGCGGGAGGAACGATCCTCGCCCTGGCGCTCGTCACCTGGGTTCGCTTCGCGCGGATTGCGCGAGGTCAGGTCTTGCAGGCCAAGGAGCTGGTTTACGTGGAAGGCGCCCGGGCGATCGGGGCCGGCCGGACGCGAATCGTCCTGCGCCACATCTTGCCCAATATCCTGGGGCCTTTGCTGATCACTTTGACCTTCAGCATACCGGCGGCCATCTTGGCCGAATCGACGCTCAGCTTTCTCGGCCTCGGCATCAATGATCCTTACAGCAATTGGGGCACGAGTTGGGGAACATTGGCCCAGGATGGCTGGCGCGCCATGAGGACTTATCCCCATATCATTTTTTTCCCGGCCATGGCCATTTTCCTTACGATCCTCGCCTTCAACCTGCTCGGCAATGCCCTCAAAGATCTCATCGATCCGCGCCGACGGTCTGCGCTTTAGCAGATGACAAGAATCGTGCTCGTTGCTCGTGGTTCGACGGGCTTACCACCCCGAGGAGGATCGAGGGGAGGCTCACTCGAAGTCCCACCTTGAGGTCAGCGGCCGGGACGAACAGCGTGAGCGCCGATCCGCTGCACCGCGCTGCTGTTATGCGGTTTCGTCGAATTCTACTTTGTTTTGAAATCCTTCAGTCGCGTATATTCGACAAGACGGTCAAGGGTTTTCAATGTAAAGACCTTGCCCCGTGTGGACAGGATCATCTTCTTCATGTCTTCACGACGGACACCGAAACCTCGCCCACCGATACAAGCGATGACTTCGTATTTTGGGTTATCTGTAGGACGACCGGCAAGGCTCAATTCACCAAGATGTTGAATGCGCGTCACCTTGTCCCTGGCTGTGCCGTCATCTTCGGTGATCTTCGCCTCGATGATGACGTGCGGGTTGAACTCGCTCGGAACGATGAAATCCGGAGCTTGATCAAATCCCTCGATTCGCTCCGCCCGCTTCGTTTTCCGATAGCTGATTCCGGCCTTTGAGAGCACATCTTCAATGGCCGATTCAAGAGTGTCACCGACCAACTCGCTGACCGAATCACGATGACCGGCGAACGGCCTTCCGAGAAAACGCTCGTACAGAAGCATGGCGTATGGAACGCCCATTCCGGCGATGCTCTTGATGCTTTCCAAGCCGCGTTTCGTATCCGCCTTATTCAAGCGGTGCAGTTGATCTTCCTCAACCTGTGGAACGCCTTCCGAAAGCATGTGACAAGCAGTCTCCACCAACGCCCTGAGCCTTTCACTGGTTACGCCGTTGGCGTTAAGCGGCGCCTCCGGGGACATCCTCACCTTTCTGTCCATGGATCGGACGAATCCCTGGGTCACGCTCACCCCTGTTCGCTGGGTGGTAACATAACCCCATTCCGGTGGCGTGAAACCGAGCATCGTCCGCAATACCACAATCGAAATCGGCTCCACCAGCGTCACGGACAACACTTCGGTCGGTTCAAGCTGCGAAAATCCCTTTGTCGCGGCCTTCAAAGCCTCGTATCCCCGTTCGAAAACCGGATATTCGAGAAAGCCAGCCCCCTTCGGCATGACCAAGAATTCCGACTCTAAACATGAGAAGACGGCATCGACATACCGCGCCGAATCTTTCAGGATTTCGTCGAAGGGCGCTTCAAAAGGATACGTCGGCATATTCGGATCCATATCTCTCGGCGCTTTCGCGTACAGCGAACAAGGGCGGATCATGGAACGGATCGGTCAGCTCATCCAGGTGTTTTTCGACCTCGTTCCAACCGCCGAATTTCAGGAGCCAGGATGAAATCGCTGATATACGCTTATTCGTTTCAGCATTCTTGTCCCATGCCTTGCGAAGGTTCCATATCGCCAGACGAACGAGATGGCCGTAGCCGATGCATCTTGCGTCACCAACGGTCGGCTTGACATTTCCGGCTCGGAGTTTGGCCAGGTCTTCTTTGACGAGGTCCGCGACACCCTCTATTGAATCGACTATCCATTTTCTGGGCGCAGAACCGGTTGATCTACAAACAAAAACGGTGTCGATGATGGATGAGCCGGTTCCATTGATGTGGATGGACGCTCCCATTTCCCCAGGACAAGGCAGCGAGGCCGAGCAGGTCAAGCCGGCGTCGAGGATGGCGACGGCAATCGGATAATATGCAGCAAGATCGTTGTGATGATAGGTGAAAGCCAGAGGCGCACCAGGCTTGAGAGCGCTAGCCATCTTTTGAAAAACGGATGAAAGGCCTTCGGTGAAATGAACCATTCCCCTTCCCATGTCTTCGTTGCCGGTCAGTTCTTGGGGATTGCGTGTCGAGTGGTTTCCGAATGCCTCGATTTCGCCGTTAATCAGACGCCGAAGCCAAACGTAGCAGAAATCCATCAGCTCCGCATACTGGACGTTTCCGAAATAGGGAGGATCGGTAAACACCGCATCCAGGGAAGACGGCGGAATTTCCGCAGTGGCCGCGTCGCGGCAATGAATTTCAACGTTTCGTCTTTCACCTTTGTGCTTGTCGTTCGGCCGATTTCCTATCCATTCCCCCTTGATTAGTACAATTTCTTTCCTTCGGCCTCGGTATCTGACCTCAAAAGGATCGTCGCAATAGGATTTTGCTTTGCGGAATTTCTCAATGATGTTGGCCCAACCGCCGCTGCCGACGCAGCTATTCTTATTTCGCTCCATAATTCCGAGGAAATTGGACTCGCACTGAATGAGCCCGACCGGGAACCCATGCACCGAGAATATATCCAGCGATTTTAGCGCCATGGTGTCATAGCGGCAGAGCATGTTTTGATAGCGCAACAAATCCGAGAGGTTGGTTGCAAGAGCGTTTCGGACGCGCTCATTCCTTGTTCGCGCTATCATCCGCGCGGACAACTCTAGGCCGAGGAGTTGTCGGGCGTTAAACATCTCGCGATAGCGTGCATATCCCCATCGGTGGAGACGGTTTGTCTCATCCCCGGACGGGATTTCGTCATCCGGGACGTACTTTGCGCGAGTCTTCTCCCATCTTTTTTCCGCCTCATGTGCCCGATCCAAATCCTGGGAATCGGGCGTCTTAAAAAACCTGCCCACGTGCCCGTCCTTACACGACGGACAGAAGTATTCAATGGCAAAAAGTCTGTGCTTTGGCGGGCCCAAAGCTCTATTTGAGAATGTGTTGACGGTGCCGCAGTTGCGGCATTCACAGCAGTTGCGCCTGGCTGGTCCTTCTGGCGAGAGTTCGGCGTTGCAGTGCTGGCAAGGGCCCGGTTTTCGTCTATCTGGCGTCTCGGTTAATTGACCGCAGGCGTGGCATATGAAGACGTTCTTGGGATGCCTGGCATTCTCGGACAACAAATAGCCGGGGAATAAATCAATGGACTCTCGGCATTTCCGGCATTCAATGACCTTCACCCAAAGAAAATATTTTACGTGAGCGTCGTTGGTCCCGCAGATATTGCACCGGGTGCGATGAAGATATCCGATTTCTCTCTCAAGCTGGCTCCGTAGAGAATATGCAGTTCGGACGTACTCGTCCAAGTCGAGGTGCTCGATTTCCTGTTTCACAATCCAATAGGACATCGGATTGATGTCAAATCCGATGACGTCGCAGCCGACGCGGTTGGCTTCAAGTAAGGGCGTTCCTCCCCCCATGAAAGGATCGGCGACCCGGACTCCCGGAAGCCGATTCGACTGGTAGAACGCTTCGGAAAGAGGACTATCCAGGAACTCCGAGAGTAGCAACCCGCGGAACAACGTGCCGGGCCTTCGAGCGAACCACTTGTGCACCGCGATAATCGGCCTGTAGTTCTGCTGAATCTGCTTTTCACGCAGGGCGAGGTCCGCAATGAATGAGATGTCAAAGTCCTTTTCTATCATCCACCCCTACTATCTAGGCTTGTTACCGTATCGAAAGACATAACGTTAAGGCTGAGGAGGCGCGTCGGTCTCCTCCAGCCGTTGGTTAGCTAGTATTGGTTCTTGGAGTACCAATAATCGAGGCCCTTCGGATTAATTTCCCCACTGAATATCTTATCGTTGACCTCATCAAGCTTTCTTAAAACCGATGCTCGAACGCTCTCGACCAGCCTGGAAAAACTATGCTCGTCTGGATCAAGAGATACCCAAACTTCCGGTTGAATCAACTCTCGCACCAGTGCGGGTCTTTCGTCACGATACTTCCGTTCCGGGTTAAGAACAAGAACAATCTGCACGTTTTCGAACTTGTCGGCTCCGCTGTGGGCTGCGAAGTTTTGTCTAAACCTCATTACTAGGTCATGGGTCACCCGAAACTCATTTGCAACGAAGTTCCGGTCAAGTTTCACTCTTCTTCCCTTACATTCGCTGAAGCACTTCCCATAGAAGGTCAAAGCCGCCACAAACAGCCCTAACGTAAGATTGTGATCGGGATCGGGTTTTTCCGTAAGCCTCCAGCCTTCTTTCCCCTGATCAATCTGATCTTTGCTCAGCAGATTTATCTTCTCAAGCCACTCCTGGACCATCCTGAGGTCGCGCTCAATCAATGCATAGCCCGCAAGTTGCTGGGCAAGTCGAGAGGTAATTGGGATTCTCTGAGCTCGCTTCCCTTTGAAAAGGTATTGGTTTCGATACTTACCTGTCTTCGGGTCAAGCACCGACTCTAGGATCCAATTCTTGCGATCCGAGAAGAATTTCATAGAATATAACTAACGGAGCACGGTGCTAGACTGGACTGACCCCCTGCAGTATGGACTGCGCCCCTCCAGCTGGAGAGTTTTCACCGAGATTTGAGGGGAGTGCGATCGGCGGTTTTGGTTTGTTGAATCGACATCTCGTATTCCTCCGGAGGTAGATACCCCAGGGCCGAATGCAATCGTTTCTTGTTGTACACCTCCTCGATGAAATTGGGAAGCCGTTGGGTGACATCATCGAAGGTCTCATAGTTCGACAGATGTACCTCCTCGTACTTCAACGTCTTGAAGAACGACTCCATGTGCGCGTTGTCGTAAGGATTGCCTGTTCTCGACATGCTGATCTTCATCTTCGCCCCTTCGAGCATGGCCACGTACTCATGACAAGCATACTGCACCCCGCGATCGGAGTGATGAATACATCCAGCCGGCGGTTTGCGGTTGGCCAGGGCGCTTCTAAGAGCCGCCAGACACAACTCGGCATCAATGCGCTTGGAGATTGCCCAGCCGATCACCTTGCGCGAGTAACGATCCAGTAGAGCTGCGAGATAGACAAACCCCTTCAAGATTCGGATGTAGGTGATGTCGGCCACCCAGGCCTGGTTGGTACCTGTCAGTGTCAGTTCGGCTAAAAGATTCGGATAGACCTTGTGCCCATGATTCGAATCGGTGGTGGCGATCTTAAAACTCTGCCAGCGTATGGGAAATAGCTGGTATTGTCGCTGCACACGGCGAATCCGTTTGTTATTGACACAGATCCCCTCGCGGCGAAGCTGCTTGCCGATACGCCGATAACCGTAGCCTGCAAACTCTCCCTGGATCCGTTCGATATGATCCCGCAGACAGGCGTCCCGGCGGGCCTGTCTCTCAATCTCGGTCTTGGGCTTGTAGTAATAACTGCTCGTTGCCAGGTTCATGATTTCGATCCCTTGGGCAACCGAGCCAAACTCTCCGCGGTGATCACGGAGGTAGTCCCGTTTTTGTGCCGGTGTAGCCAATCCCCGATTTTTTTTAGGTGGTCGTTCTCCAGGTAGAGCTCGGCTAATCTCTCCTTGAGCTCGCGGTTCTCCCGTTCCAAACACTTCTCACGAACCGACGGCGCGGTCTCAAGACCCCCTTGCCGTGCTTGTTGCCGCCAGCGATCGATCACACTGGCGGAGATCTGGTGCTTGCGGCTGGCGGCGCTGACCGACAGCACCCTTGATTCCACTTCCTGGACAATCTGCTGCTTGAACCCCGTTTCAAACTTCCGTCGTTGTTTTCCCATCGATCGACTCCTTCTCTCGGGTCCATCCTACCCGCTGTTTGAGCCGATCTCACCCACCTCTAATTCTCAGATTTTCCCTCCAGTCAATGGGGCGCAGTCCAGGGTGTGGTACTCTGGCTTACATTCTTCATTTGGTTTCGAGTTGGTTCCTATGGCCGTATAGGTTCCCGCCCAGCTTTTCAGATGGCGCTCCCGGTTTTGACAGGGATCATCCAAAGTATAACCTTGCCCGGGTGGTCCTGCCGTATCTCGGCGCGGTCATCGTCTTCGCCATAATCTTCTTGTCCATGTACGGCCGACCTTGGATGAGTCAATTCGAACCGTGTAAAGCGCGAGAGCGGGAATGCTGGGATATTTTATTTCCTTGGCTTTTTTACGGAGTCGCGATTATCGCCTATGTGTATTGTTTGTCGGGCCTAGGTAGCTCGATAGTCTTTGGGAGATCACGAACTGGATGGAAACTCTCCTTAGGCGTCATTTGGATTATATTGGGGGTTGTTTTCTTGCTGGGGTTTGTAGCGTCTCCGCTAACCCTTTGGCACTTCGGCATTAGTATCGTCGTGTCCTTTACGTTGGTTTGGATCCTCTTAAGCATTTTTCTGCTTGGCAAGGGGAGAACTTTATGAGCTGGCTTATCGGTATCGGGGGAAGGGGGCAAGCCGTCGTTTCGTCCTACCTACGTCTATGTATCCTTTGCGGGATCGAGCCTGAGCGCATGGCGATTATTGATGCGGACCAAGAGGGAGAGGCGATTCAAAACATCGTAGAGTTGTCGGCCCGCTGGTGTGAACACAAGGTTCTTCAGGTGAACTCCTATCCGGAGCTTCCAGACGAGGCAACTGAAGACTATGAGTTTTCAAAGCTCATTGAGGCAGATAGCTCACAGGATTATGCGAAACTTTTTTTTAGAGAGGGTGCAGATTCATTATCGATCCCGATCAAGCTGGGGATGAAGGGAAACCCATCCGTAGGATCTTCGGTGTTTTTGAAGAAAATCCTGGAAAATACTGAGAAGACAAAAGACGAGAATCTCCGCGAAC
>Ga0080064_1002092_pt1 | contig 35980 bp, 34 predicted proteins | sample Subgrocontami54m_FD_69260 | JGI IMG/M metagenome (GOLD analysis project Ga0080064, IMG submission 69260) | Subsurface groundwater microbial communities from S. Glens Falls, New York, USA - GMW46 contaminated, 5.4 m (SPADES assembly) (version 2) ...
GGCATCGGTCGTATCGCTTGCGTAGCGCAACCCGTCGCGCCGATAGTGTCGGCGAGTGATCTCAGTCCAGGCCATCGTGAACCCCACCGTTTGTGTCGCAACAACGATGGAATCACAACCTATTGAGATCACTCAACTCTTTTTCAGTCAGGCTCTTAGACAAGAAAGTGGTATCGGTCAAGAATCGCGAGCCGGTCGAATGATCGATGGCTGCTGTCGTCCTAGATAGCAATCTGGCGATCTAATTAGTCGTCGGGATCGCTGCGCGCGAATTGATCGGCAAGCACAGACGATTAAGGAAGTATACCGCTGCGGATTTCGACTGCTTGCATGGGTTGATGTCCGGATATTCTCCCATTCTGGTCACGCCGAATACCCTCACCGAAACCTCCAACCTCTGTCAGCAAATTCGTGAAGCTGAGAAGACCCGGATCGCGGCGGCCTTTCGCGCATTCCTTGATGACGCTGATGAAGAATATGTCGTGAGCAAACAGGCCGCTCGCCGGAGCGAATTCTCGCGTCTTTGGCTAACCGATGTGGTCATACTCGATCAGATGACCCGCTCGCACCTGCTAATAACGGCGGACCTTGACCTCTTCGTTGCTGCCATCAAACGAGGCTATACCGCTATCAATTTCAATCATGTCCGCCCAGTGTGGTAGGCGATTAGGTCGGCTGAAAAATGGGGAGTTTCATGCGGCGATCTGCGCGGAATCTACTGCTGGCGGTTGTCCTCGGTCTCGCGCTGGGCGCCGCGGCTGCTCACGCGCAGCAGGTCCCGGCGCAGCCAAAGTCGGACGGCCATCCGCACAAATGGCAGGCGGTCGAGAAGAGCATGATCGACTTCATCAACGACGGCTTCGAGCTAAAGACCGTCGTCTATGAGAGCGTCGAAACCGGCGCCAAGACCGACGTTCCCGACGTGCATTATTTCCTGCAGAAAAAGGCGCAACTGGTGCGCTGCGATTTCAGGAAGCGCGCCGAGACGTCGTACTACTGGTGCAACATGCTGGTGAAGCCGAAATAGGGCCGGCTATTCCGCCGCGTCGGGGAGCAGCACTGCATCGACCGAATTGTCGGTGACGCAGGCGGTATGGAAATAGGTAATCTCCGGGTCCATGCCGTAGCGCTCGCGGATGCCGTCGAGCCACTCGCCGGAGTAGAAGGCCTCGGCGTCGGCGCGGGTTTGCCACAGATAGACGCCGCCGGCCCACCCATTCTCGGCATAGATAAACTGCTTGCGAATGAGCCCCGGCACGGTCCGGAAACCCGGCGCGATCTTGCGGAAATGCGCGTCGCAGGCAGCGAGGTCGATGCTCGGCGGCAGGCGGTATTGGACAATCGCGGTGATCATGGACGGCCCTCCTGTGAGCCTGGCGGGATTGGGTCTCGCGTCAATATATCACGCGCGATATCACGCGCGGGCTTTTGCTTCACCCGCGGCGGCGGTTCGGGCAGATTGGGGCGCGATGAGCTTCCGCATCTGTTTTTGCATCGTTGTCGCGGCGCTGCTTGGCGGCTGCGCGCCGAAGGCCCCCAACATCGCAGCCGGGGCGGCCATTGCCGGTGGCGTGCCGTTGACGCCGGAGCACACCCTGTCGCCGAACGACGAGATCGAGATCCGCTTTGCCTACGCGCCCGAGTTCAACGACAAGGCGACAATCGGGCAGGACGGCCATGTCTCGTTGAAACTGGTCGGAGGCGTCTTGCTCGGCGGCGCCACCGTGCCGGAGGCGACGCAACGGCTGAAGGAGCGGTTCGCCAAAATCGTGCGCCATCCGGAATTATCGGTCACGGTGCGCGCCTATGCGCCGCAGGCGGTCTATGTCGACGGCTGGGTCGCCCGTCCCGGGCTGATCCGCAGCGAGGCGCCGCTGACCGTGGCGCGCGCGATCGCCCGCGCCGGCGGGGTCAAGAAGGACGCGAAGACCGGTGCGATCCTGCTGCTGCGCCGCGACTCCGACGGCAAGCTCCATTCCTCGGAGGTGGCACTGGGCAATTACGGCGGGGCGGCGGGGCAGGACCCGATATTGAAATCGTTCGATGTCGTGTACGTGCCGCGGACCGCGATCGCGGCGGTCGGCGAATTCCTCGCCACCTACACCAAGAACCTGCCGTTTTCGGCGAGCTTCGACGTGATCCGCGCGCCGCCGTCGATCACCACCCAGATCATCAACACGCCAACCGGCACCCCGCGCTGAGGGTGAGCCGCTATCGCGACTGGATCGTGGTGCCGCCGTCGACCGTCAGGATCTGGCCGGTGATAAAGGCCCCGGCCGGCGCGGCGAGCAATAACGCCGGCCCGGCGATCTCCTCGGCACTGCCGAGGCGGCGCAACGGCGTCGCCGCCTCGCGCGCGGCGCGGCGCGCCGGGTCCTCGTACAAGACGCGGGAGAACTCGGTCGTGATCAGCCCTGGCGCGATGCAGTTGACGCGGATGTTGTGCGGGCCCCATTCGGCGGCGAGGTTGCGGCACAGCGCGTAATCGGCCGCCTTGGTGATGCCGTACATGCCCAGGGTTAGGCTGGCGTGCAATGCCGCGACCGAGATGATGTAGATGATCGAGCCGTCGTGCCGTTCCTTCATCCCGGGCATGACCAGCCGCGACAGATGCAGATTGGCCAGCACGTTGCTCTGCATCATCCGCTCGAAAACCTGGTCGGTCAGCCCCTCCAGCGAGCCGTAATACGGGTTGATCGCGGCGTTGCAGACCAGGATGTCGACCCGGCCCCACGCCTCCTCGGTCTTGGCCACGAGGTTGTCGAGCTGCGCCTTGTCGGAGATGCGCGCGGTGATCGCCATCGCCTCGCCGCCCTTGGCGCGGATCGCCGCGACGGCTTCCTCGCACGGTGCCTCGTTGCGCGCCGAGATCACCACCTTGGCGCCGGCCTCGGCATACTGCTCGGCGATGGCCCGGCCGATGCCCCGCGACGAGCCGGTGACGATCGCGACCTTGCCGGACAGATCGAACAGTTTCACTTCCTGTCTCCACCGTCATTCCCGCGCAAGCGGGAATCCAGGGATATTGCCTTGCCGCCGGTCCTGGATGCCCGCTTGCGCGGGCGTGACGAGAGGCAAATCGACCGGTTCCGCTCAATGCCCCGCGCGCACCAGCGGGTTGCGCAATATGCCGATGCCGGTGATCTCGATATCGCAGACATCGCCGTGTTTCAGGTTGCGCGGCGAGCCCTCGGTGCCCATCCACACCACGTCGCCGGGATAGAGCGTCAGATATTGCGACATCCGGCTGATGAAGGTCGCGACCCCGTAGAGCATGTGGTTGGTCTGGAAATTATCGGTGACCTCGCCGTTGACCCGCACGATCGTCCGCGCCGCCTCGAGGTCGAAATCGGTCTCGATCCACGGCCCCATCGGCTTGAACGTGTCGGTGTTCTTGGCCCGCCACAACGTGCGGTCGTTGCGCTGCCAGGTGCGCTCGCTCATGTCGTTGCCGATGGTCCAGCCGAGCACGCAGGACAATGCCTCCTTTTCGGAGAGGTGCTTGGCCTTGGTACCGATCACCGCGACCAGTTCGCCCTCGTACTGCACCAGTTCGCCGGCGTCGGCGGGAATGACGATCGTGTCGTTGTGCGCGATCAATGCATTGTTGGCGCGGTAGCCGACATCGGCCGCCGGCGGGATGTTCGGCTTCTCGCCGCGCTTCGCCGCCATCTCGGTGATGTGCTCGACGTAGTTGAGCCCGGCGGCGTAGAAGGTCTTGGGGATCACCGGCACGAGATACTTGATGTGGCTGAGCTTGTGCTTGACCCGCGTCATCTCGTACCCGGCGAACGGGTCGCCCTTGACCGCGGTGACCTCGTCGCCCTCGACGATGCCGTAGGATTCGCGCCCATCCGCTTCATATCGTAGCCAGCGCATCGTTTCCCTCCCTCGAACCTCGGCCGATCAGCGACTATAGCCGACGCACTGCCGGCGGCAACGCGCAACCGTCCTACGAGCGCCTGTTATGCCTGTTATTATCAGCCTTTTATCAGGCGAACTCGCTGGCGCGATTGCACCTTACGCCCTCTCGATACCAAAAGATTTTGGCGACATTAGGGGCTCTCCCAGCGGGGCTTGCCGGCCACGCCTCGAACCTCGACCAGACGCGCGCCTGCAGCAGCGGCAATGCGGGAGTTCTCGCCGGGATCTAGCGCGGGGCGGCCGTCCGGCTAGAGCGGATTCCGGTCGGGTTGCATCACCCTCTAAAGCCGTCATCACCGGGCTTGACCCGGTGATCCCTGGATGGCCGGGTCAAGCCCACTACTGTCCGGTTGAGCAAAATCGGTTGTGGGGTGGTTTGCCATTACAACCTCAAATACGCTTTGGCCGGGCTTGTCCCGGCCAAAGCGTATTTAGGGTGGCAAGATCGGGGCGAATCGACACCGTGCTCGTCATTTCGAGCCGAACCGGACAGCCGTGGGTCAAGCCCGGCCATGACGAATGAGAGAGAGACGATTCAAGCTGAGCGGAACTTGCGCTAGTTGACGAAGCGGTACAGTTTCGCGGCGTTGTCGCAGACGATCTTCTGCCGCGCGGCGGCCGGCAGGTGACCAAGCTCCTTCTGAATGTATTCCTGGGAATCGGGGTAGATGCCGTCGGGATGCGGGAAATCCGAACCCCACATGATGTTGTCCTCGCCCAATTCCTCGATCAGTTTCACCCCGACGGGATCGCTTTGATAGGTGGCGTAGCACTGGCGCTTCCAGTACTCGCTCGGGCGCATCGTCAGGTCGAGCTCCTTGAACTGGTCCTCCCACTCGGCGTCCATGCGGTCGAGGATGTAGGGGATCCAGCCGGTGCCGGCCTCGCCGATCACCATCTTCATCTGGGGCCGGTGGTGCAGCACGCCGGCGAAGATCATCGACATCAAGACATCGGCCATGTGCATCTGGAAACTGGAGATGCTTGCCGCGCGCGCGGCGAGCAGGGTCTTGCCGGTGAGCTTGGAGAAATCGCGGCCGGGTCCGCCGATCGTGTGGAAATGCACCGGCAAGCCGCTTGCCGCGATGGCATCCCACACCGGGTTCCACCAGGGGTCCCACAGCGGCGTCATGTCATGCCGGCGCGCGACCTCGATGCCACGGACATTGCCGCGTCTGGCGACACGTTCGATCTCCGCCACGGCCTCCTCGGCACTATGATTGGGGATGTTGGCGAGCCCGCCATAGCGCTCGGGATGGTGGCCGCAGAAATCGGCCAGCCAGTCGTTGTAGATGCGCAGCATCTCGCCGGCCGCCTCGTTGTCGTTGAGGCGGTTGGTGGCACCCAGGATGCCGTAGAGGATTTCGGCCTGGATGCCGTCGCGATCCTGGTCCTGCAGGCGCAGGTCTGGGTTGGTCAGCCGACGGATGCGGTGCTGCTCCTCCTCGAAAAGCCCGGTCGAGGCCATCCGGTCGGAGCGATGGATCTTGCCCGGCTCGTACTTGCGCCCGGCCGACCCCATTCCGGCGTCGAGGCCGAACGACGAGCCGTTCTTGGTGACCCATTCCTTGCCGCGTGGCCCGTCGGCGACATACGGCATCCGCTCCTTGACCGCGGCCGACGCGTTGGCGGTGAACAGATCGGGGGGCAGCCAGATCAGATCGACGTGGCAGTCGGCCGAGATGACCTTGTATTGCATCGCGCTACCCCTCGGTTGGCCTTTTCAATCTCGCACTAGCGTAACGCGCCGATACCGGCGCTGCCTATACCCGTTTGTCGGATAGGGACTTGTCGTTTTCGCGGGAGTGCCCGACGAGGAGCGTCAATGGCTCGTCAACCGGGCGCGAGACCCATCATCTCCAATACGGCGGCGCCGAGCAGGCCGTAGGGATTGCACAAGGTTTCGGGGGTTTCCATGTGGGCGAAATTTTCGCCGACCAGCAGGTCGACCTGCTTGCCGGCATCGCGCGCCGCGGCGGCGAAGTCGCGCGCCTGGCGCTGGAACTCCGGGGTCTCGTAGGTGCCGTAGGAAACGATCAACTTCGCGCGCAAATGGTGGAGATGGCGCATCGGGCTCAGCGCCGCGACCGTCGCGTCGGTGAAGTTTACGTATGACGAGCGGTGGGAGAGGCGCACCGGCGCGAGGTCGTACATGCCGCTGCTCACCATCCCGCCCTTGATCAGGTCGGGCGGCAAGCCGAATTCGCCGGCCCAGTCGGTGGTCACCGCCACCGCGGCCATATGCGCGCCCGACGAATGGCCGCCGAGATAGAGCCGGTCGGGGTCGCCGCCGAAACTCGCGGCGTTGGCGTGGGTCCAGGCGATCGCGCGGCGAATCTGGTCCGCGATCGGCAGCAGGCTTCGCTCCGGCGCATCCTGCACCCAGGAAAAGTCCGGCACGACGAAATGCGCGCCGGCGCGGACGAACATTTCCGCCGGCGCGGAATATTGGCTCGCGGTCCCCGCCCGCCAGGCGCCGCCGTGGATGAACACGAAGATCGGGGCGTCGGCGCGCGGCGCGCGGAAGATGTCGAGCCCCTCGATCCCGGCCGGGCCATAGGCGCGGCGCAGCGGCTCGCCGATGCGGGCACGGGTGCGCGCGCTGTTGCTGGCCCAGCGCTTGCGCATCTGGTCGATATTGGGTTCGTAGGCGGCCTGGTCGTAGGCGGCGTCGAGGGCCGCCTGGTCGTAGTCGAGAAAGACCGGCGGGCCTTTCGGGCGCGGTGCCGCGGCGTCGTTCATTATGGTTTCCGTCGCCGATCCGCCCTCACCCGTCTCACTGCGCTCGCCACCCTCTCCCGCAGCGCGGGAGAGGGGAGGGACCCATCGCGCACTAGCGATGGGAGGGGTGAGGGTCAGACGCCGCTATTTCGCCGGATAGACGACGAAGCATTTGTCCGAGTTGAAGATATATGACTCGACGTAATCGATGATCTCGGGCTCGCGCTTCAATTGGCTCATCGCCCCGCCAAGGCAGACCCAGTTCAGGAATTCCTGTTGGCCGGCGTCCTCGATCGCCTCGGTGGTCAAATCCCGCCAGCGCGACTGCTTGCCCGAGGCGAGTTCGTCGAACCGCGCCCGGTCGCTGGCGTTGTCTGGATAGAGGTAGTGGTTTTTCGGGGTCAGGAACGCGTGCGACCAGCTCGACGACGCGATCAGCGCGACGCGCCAGGGGCTGTCGGTGAACACCCTCGCCACCGCGGCGCCGATATCGAAGCAGCGGCTCGGGTTCGGGCCCGGCGGGTCGACCAGGTTCGGGTCGGCCTCGCCGGTCAGGTGCGCGGTGCTGCCCCGCTTGGCGATCACCGACGAGCCGTAGCAGTTCACATGGAACGGCACCACCGGATAGGGGAACCCCTTCCGGTCGTAATCGAGATACAGGATGGTGTTGATGAAGGCGTGCGGCAGGCCGTTTTCATAGCGCATGCGATAGGCGTAGCTGACGTCGAAATCGGCCTTGAGCAGGTTCGCGGCCAGATATGACGCGCCGGCGTGATGCCCCTTGGTCTTGAACACGGTCTCCTTGCCCTCGCCCCACACATTGGCGTTGGCCGCGGTGTAGCGCGCGTAGGGGTGGGACTCGATTTCGTCCTGGGCGAAGACGCAGAACGACGGCACCCCGTCCTCGCGGAAATTCTCGTACTGGTCGTCGCCGAAGATCACGACGAAATCCGGGTTGAACGCGTCGAGCGCCTCGCGCGCCTTGCGGAACCCGCCGACCAGGCGACGCCGGTGCTCGGTCGCGGAGGCGAGCGGGTCGGCCCATTCCTTGCGCATCGGCTCGGGCCAGCGCGCCGGGTCCTTCAGCGCGTCCGGCACCTGGTCGCTGTTCAGGGTGCGGTTGAGCAGCCCCGCCATCTGCTGGTCGGGCTGGATCAAACCGGGGTAATGCGTGACGCCGATACCGAGAATCTCGCCCATGCTTCCGCTCCTCCTCGATGAGGCGCCCGTTCGCGGATCGCATCCGCGACGGTCCATCGTATGAGACTATAGCAAGAAATCACGACCGGCGCGCCGCCATTGATCGCCGGCGTTGATGATCGGCGCGGGGCCGGTCATCGTGGCGCAGGGGTGAGCGAGGAACCGATGCTGGCGCGGCTGGTGATCGCAGCGTTGTGGTTCGCCTGGGGTGTCTACTGGGTGGTCGCGGGCCGCGATGTGAAGCGAACGGAGTGGAAGGAATCGCCCGTATCGCGCATGCTGCACCTCGTGCCGATGCTGGCCGGAGCGGTGCTGATGGCGGTGCCGGCGGTGCTGACGACACGATTCGCGCCGGCCGGTGAGATCTTGCCGCTGGCGGGCATGCCCCTCGTGATCGGGGGACTTGGCTTGGCGTGCTGGGCGCGCCGGCATCTCGGCCGCAACTGGAGCGCCATCGTCACCGTCAAAATCGACCACGCTCTGATCCGTACCGGCCCGTACCGATGGGTGCGGCACCCGATCTATTCCGGATTGCTGCTGGCGCTCGCCGGCACCGCGCTGGCGCTCGGCGAGTGGCGCGGCATCGTCGCGCTGGCGCTGATACTGGTCGCCTTCATCCGCAAATTATGGGTCGAGGAAGCCCGGATGCGCCATACCTTCCCCGAATACGCACTCTATCGGAAGGAGACCGCCGCTCTGATCCCGCTGGTATTTTGACGAGACCATTGTCGCGGCCGGCGTAGCTCACCGCGGCAAAGTCGTCGATCCCATCAGGAACTGGTCGACCGCGCGGGCGCATTGGCGGCCTTCGCGGATCGCCCAGACGACGAGCGACTGGCCGCGGCGCATGTCGCCGGCGGCGAAGATCTTTTCCACCGAGGTCTGGTACTGGTTGGTGTCGGCGCGCACGTTGCCGCGCGGATCGAGCGCGACGCCCGACTGTTCGACCATGCCGGGCCGGCGCGGCCCGAGAAAGCCCATCGCCAGCAGCACCAGATCGGCCTTCAACGTGAAGTTGCTGCCCGCGACCTCATGCATGTCGAAGCGGCCGTCGGCGCCGCGGGTCCACTCGACGCGGACGCATTCGAGCGCTTCGACCCGGCCATTCGCCCCCAGCGCGCGCTTGGTCAGGACCGCCCAGTCGCGCTCGCAGCCTTCTTCCTGCGACGACGAGGTGCGCAGTTTCAGCGGCCAGTCCGGCCATACCAGTGGCTTGTTCTCCTGGTCCGGCGGCCTTGGCAGGATTTCGAGCTGGGTGATCGAGGCCGCCCCCTGGCGGGTCGAGGTGCCGATGCAATCCGACCCGGTATCGCCGCCGCCGATCACGACGACATGCTTGCCCGCGGCGGTGATCGTGCCGCCGGGCGCGGCGACCCCCTCGTCGTCGCCGGCGTTGCGCTTGTTCTGCTGCGGCAGGAAATCCATCGCGAAATGGATACCGTCGAGTTCGCGGCCAGGGACTTCGAGGTCGCGCGGCCATTCGGCCCCGCCGGTCATCGCCACCGCGTCGAACTCGGCGAGCAGCGTCTCGACCGAGATGGCATCGCCGATCTCGGTCGAGACGCGGAAATCGACCCCCTCGGCGATCATCTGCGCGACGCGGCGGTCGATCAGATGCTTTTCCATCTTGAAATCGGGGATGCCGTAGCGGAGCAGGCCGCCGATCCGGTCGTTCTTCTCGAACAGGGTCACGGCGTGGCCGGCGCGAGCCAATTGCTGGGCGCAGGCCATGCCCGACGGCCCGGACCCCACCACCGCGACCCGCCTGCCGCTGCGGTGCCGCGGCAGCAGCGGCTCGATCCAGCCCTCGGCCCAGCCGCGATCGACGACCGCGCATTCGATCGTCTTGATCGTCACCGGGTTGTCGTCGATGTTCAGGGTACACGACGCCTCGCACGGCGCCGGACAGATTCGGCCGGTGAATTCCGGAAAATTGTTGGTCGAGTGCAGCACCGCCAATGCCTGGCGCCACTGGTCGCGATAGACCAGATTGTTCCAGTCCGGGATCACGTTGTTGACCGGGCAGCCGTCGTGGCAGAACGGGATGCCGCAATCCATGCAGCGCGAGGCTTGCGCGCGCAACGCCGGCTCCGGCAGCGGCTTGACGAATTCGCGCCAATTCTTGGTCCGCACCGCCGGCTTGTCGTAGCCGCGATCGTCCCTGTCGACCTCGAGAAATCCGGTCGGCTTGCCCATTTCGCGGCCCGGCTAAAGGAGGAGAGCGGGAGGTGCGGCGTGCCGGCCCCGGCGGGATGACGCGGTCATGGCATCACTCGGCCGCGGCCATGCGGGCGCTCGCCTCTTCGGCCTTCAATTCCAGCAATGCGCGACGGTAATCCCTCGGCATCACCTTGACGAAGGCGGCGACGGTGGTGCCCCAGTCCTCGAGCAGCTCGCGCGCGCGGGCGCTGCCGGTCAACAACAGGTGGCGCTCGATCAATATGCGCAGCCGCTGCGCGTCGAAGCGCATCAGGTCGCCCATGCCGTTGTCGAGCACGCCGGACGGGCGCTGGCGCGGCCGACCATCCTCGTCGCCATCGATCTCAGCCGCGGCGATCGTCTCGATCTCGACCCCGGACTGATTGCACAGGCCGGCGAACTGGCCTTTCGGGTCCCACACATAGGCGATGCCGCCCGACATCCCCGCGGCGAAGTTGCGGCCGGTCTCGCCCAGCACGACGACGACGCCCCCGGTCATGTACTCGCAGCCGTGGTCGCCGGTGCCCTCGATAACCGCGATCGCGCCGGAATTCCTGACCGCGAAACGCTCGCCCGCGACCCCCTCGAAATAGGCTTCGCCGGCGATCGCGCCGTAAAGCACGGTATTGCCGACGATGATGTTCTCGGTCGGCTCGCGTGTCGCCGCCGCCGGCTGGCGCACGACGAGGCGGCCGCCAGACAATCCCTTGCCGACATAATCGTTGGCGTCGCCATGCAGTTCGAGGGTGACGCCGTGGGCGAGAAAGGCGCCAAAGCTCTGCCCGGCGGTGCCGTCGAACCGTGCCCAGATCGTGTCCTCGGGCAGGCCGGCATGGCCGTACCGCTTGGCGATCTCGCCCGACAGCATCGCCCCGACCGTGCGGTGGACATTGCGGATCGGGAGCTCGATGCGCACCGGTTCGAGATTGTTCAGAGCGGGCCGGGAAGCGGCGATCAACTCGTTGTCGAGCGCCTTGTCGAGATGGTGGTCCTGCCGTTCGCAATTGTGGATCGCGACGCCGGGCTTCGCCGGCTCCTGGTACAGCAGGCGCGACAGGTCGATGCCCTTGGCCTTCCAGTGGTCGATCGCCGGCACCATGTCGAGCCGGTCGACCCGACCGATCATCTCGCTGACGGTGCGGAAGCCGAGCCGCGCCATCAGCTCGCGCACTTCCTCGGCGACGAAGAAAAAGAAATTGATCACGTGCTCGGGCTGGCCGGTAAAGCGCTTGCGCAAGACCGGGTCCTGCGTCGCGATGCCGACCGGGCAGGTGTTCAGATGGCATTTGCGCATCATCACGCAGCCCGCGGCGATCAACGGCGCGGTGGCGAAGCCGAACTCGTCGGCGCCGAGCAGGGCCCCGACGACGACGTCGCGCCCGGTACGCAGCCCGCCATCGACCTGCACCGCGATGCGGCCGCGCAACCCATTGCGCACCAGGGTCTGCTGGGTCTCGGCGAGGCCGATCTCCCACGGCGAACCGGCATGGGTCAACGAGGTCAGCGGGCTGGCGCCGGTGCCGCCCTCGTAGCCGGCGATCGTGACATGGTCGGCGCGCGCCTTGCTGACCCCGGCCGCGACCGTGCCGACCCCGACCTCGGACACCAGCTTGACCGACACCGCCGCCTGGGGGTTGGCGTTTTTCAGATCGTGGATCAACTGAGCCAGATCCTCGATCGAATAGATGTCGTGATGCGGCGGCGGCGAGATCAGTCCGACCCCCGGGGTCGAATAGCGCACCCGGGCGATCACCTTGTCGACCTTGCGGCCGGGCAATTGCCCGCCTTCGCCGGGCTTGGCCCCCTGCGCCATCTTGATCTGCAGAACATCGGCGTTGACGAGATATTCGGCGGTGACGCCGAACCTCCCCGAGGCGACCTGCTTGATCGCCGAGCGCATCGAATCGCCGTTCGGCAGCGGCTTGAAGCGCGCGGCTTCCTCGCCGCCCTCGCCGGTGTTCGACTTGCCGCCGATCCGGTTCATCGCGATCGCCAGGGTCGTGTGCGCCTCGCGGCTGATCGAGCCAAAACTCATCGCGCCGGTGGCGAACCGCCTGACGATCGACGCCGCCGGCTCGACCTGGTCCAGCGGCAGCGGTTCCGGCGCGAAGCGGAACCGCATCAGCCCGCGGATCGTCAACAGCCGTTCGCTCTGATCGTTGATCGTCGCGGCGAACGCCTTGTAGTCGGTCGCCGAATTGGCGCGCACCGCGTGCTGCAAGCGCGCAACCGATTGCGGCGTCCAGGCATGCGCCTCGCCGCGCAGCCGGAAGGCGTAATCTCCGCCGGCATCGAGCATCTCGCGATAGAGCGGGTCGTCGCCATAGGCGCGCCGGTGGCGGACCAACGCCTCCTCGGCGATCGCGCGTAGATCGGCTCCCTCGATGGTCGTCGCCGTGCCGGTGAAATACTGGTCGACAAACGTGCTTTCGAGCCCGACCGCGTCGAAGATCTGCGCCCCGCAATACGATTGATAGGTCGAGATGCCCATCTTGGACATGACCTTGAGGATGCCCTTGCCGAGCGCCTTCAGATAGTTCTTCTGCACCTCGTAGGCGGTCAGCGGCAGCCCGTTCTCGACCCGGATTTGCTCCAGCGTGGTGAAGGCGAGATAGGGGTTGATCGCCTCGGCGCCGTACCCCGCCAGCGCGCAGAAATGATGCACCTCGCGCGCCTCGCCGGTCTCGACGACGATGCCGGTCTTGGTGCGCAGCCCCTGCAGGATCAGGTGGTGGTGCACCGCCGAGGTCGCCAGCAACGCCGGGATCGGCACCCGGCCCGATGCCACCGCGCGATCGGACAGGATCAGGATGTTGTGGCCGGCCTCGACCGCGTCGGTCGCCTCGCGGCAGATCCGCTCGAGCGCGTCGTCAATCCCGGCCGCCCCTTCCGCGGTCGGCCAGGTGATGTCGAGCGTGTCGGTCTTGAACCTGCCGTCGATCAGCCGCTCGATGTCGCGGATCTTGTCGAGATCGCCATCGGTCAGGATGGGCTGCGCGACCTCGAGCCGGTGATGCGTGCCGACCTCATGGCTCAGCAGGTTAGGCCGCGGGCCGATCATCGAGATCAGCGACATCACCAATTCCTCGCGGATCGGATCGATCGGCGGGTTGGTGACCTGCGCGAAATTCTGCTTGAAGTAGTTGTAGAGCAGCTTCGGCCGGTTCGAGAACGCGGCGATCGGCGTGTCGGTGCCCATCGAGCCGACCGGATCGTCGGCGTCGCGCGCCATCGGTTCGAGGAAGAACTGCAGGTCCTCCTGGGTATAGCCAAACGCCTGCTGCAGGGTCAGCCGGGTCGAGGGATCGTTGGGAGCCGCCGGCGCCGCCGCCTCGGGCGCGTCGGGCAGGTCCGACAATTTGTATTGCGTCGCCTTGAGCCAGGCCTCGTAGGGATGCGCGGCGGCGAGTTTCTGCTTGATCTCGGAATCGTCGATGATGCGGCCTTCTTCGAGGTCGATCAGCAGCATCTTGCCGGGCTGGAGTCGCCATTTCCGCGCGATGTTCTGCTCCGGCACCGGCAACACGCCGGATTCCGACGCCATGATCACGTGGTCGTCGTCGGTGATGATGTAGCGGGCCGGCCTGAGACCGTTGCGGTCCAAGGTGGCGCCGATCTGGCGGCCGTCGGTGAAAGCGATCGCCGCCGGCCCGTCCCACGGCTCCATCAGCGCGGCGTGATACTCGTAGAAGGCGCGCCGCTCCGGGTCCATCAGCGGATCGGCCCACGCCTCGGGGATTAGCATCATCATCGCGTGGGCGAGCGAATAGCCGCCGCCGACGACCAGCAGTTCGAGCGCGTTGTCGATACACGCGGTATCCGATTGGCCGGGCAGGATCAGCGGCACCATCTTTTCGAGATCGGCGCCGAGCAGTTCCGACGACATCGCCTCGCGCCGCGCATGCATCCAGTTGACGTTGCCGCGAACCGTGTTGATCTCGCCGTTATGACAGATGAACCGGTACGGGTGGGCCAAGCGCCACGACGGAAAGGTGTTGGTCGAAAACCGTTGATGCACCAATGCCAACGCCGACACCGTCAGCGGGTTGCGCAGATCGGCGTAGAAGCTCTCGATCTGCGGGGCGAGCAGCAGCCCCTTGTAGACCACGGTGCGGGTCGAAAACGACGGGATGTAGAGGTCGCGCAGCGCCGGCATGTTGTGGCGCTCGGCATGGGCGATGACCCGGTTCAGGATCTGCTTGCGGATAATCAGGATCTTGCGCTCGAACGCGTCCTGGTCGGCGATGTCGGGGCTGGCCGCGACGATCGCCTGGGCGATCCACGGCATCGTCTCGATCACCCGGGCGCCGAGCCCGGTGGTGTCGGTCGGCACGTCGCGCCACGCCAGCAAGGTCTGGCCCTCGACGCGGACCAGCCGCTCGACATGCGCGATCGCGATCGCGCGCGCCTTTTCGTCCCACGGCAGAAAGCACATCGCGACCGCGTAGCGGCCGGGCGCCGGCAATTCGATCCCGCGCGCCGCGGTCCAGTCGCGCAACAGCGCGTCGGGCGTCTGGATCAGGCAGCCCGCCCCGTCGCCGACCAGCGGGTCGGCGCCGACCGCGCCGCGATGGTCGAGGTTGACAAGGATTTGCAGCCCGCGACGAATGAGGTCGTGCGACTTTCGGCCCTTGATGTTGACCACAAAGCCGACGCCACACCCATCATGCTCGTTGCGCGGGTCGTAAAGCCCCTGTCTGCCCTGGACTGCCATGCTCGATTGCTCCTCCATCGCGTAGTTGATCGCGATACCGGCGACCATGCAAGAGACAAGCCGCGTAGCATCATGTGGCAGTATGCATGACTTATATCATTAACGCGAATCCCGCTTGCTCATAAGCCCGGTATTTTTGCCGGGCCGGTAGGCGGCGAAACCGGCGGGAAAGCGGGCCGGAACCGTTTCCGCCCCGGCCCAAATTGCTCTACCGTCTGCCCGCCGCCGCGGACAAGGCCAGAGACGGGGATCGGGAATGGGACCGCTTGAGGGGATCAGGATCGTCGAGCTCGCCGGGATCGGACCGGCGCCGTTCTGCGCGATGCTGCTGGCCGATATGGGCGCCGAGGTATTGCGGGTCGACCGCGCCGCCAATGTCGGGCTCGACACCGATCGCGACGGCAACGACGCCCGGTTCAACCTGTTGTCGCGCGGCCGGCGCAATATCGCGGTCGATCTGAAAAACCCGGCGGCGGTCGCCGCCGTATTGCGGATTGTCGACGGCGCCGACGCTCTGATCGAGGGATTCCGCCCGGGGGTCATGGAGCGGCTCGGCCTCGGCCCCGATATCTGCCTGCCGCGCAACCCGAGACTGGTCTACGGGCGGATGACCGGATGGGGCCAGGACGGGCCGATCGCGCATGTCGCCGGGCACGACATCAACTACATCGCATTGTCGGGCGCGCTGGCGACGATCGGTCCGATCGACGGGCCGCCGGTGCCGCCGCTGAACCTGGTCGGCGATTTCGGCGGCGGCGCGCTGTATCTGGCGATGGGCGTCCTCGCCGGCGTGCTCAGCGCGCGGGCGACCGGAAAGGGCCAGGTCATCGACTGCTCGATGGTGGAAGGGTCGGCGTCGCTGATGATGATGATGTACGCCTCGCTCGCCTCGGGCGCGTGGGTCGAGCAGCGCGGGCACAACCGCACCGATGGCGGCGCGCCCTATTACCATGTCTACGAGACCAAGGACGGCGAGTACGTGTCGATCGGCTCGATCGAGCCGCAATTCTACGCGCTGCTGCTGAGCCATACCGGGCTGGAGGGCGAGCCCCTGCCGCCGCAGGCCGATCGCGATTACTGGCCCGAGACGAGGGCGCGCTTCGCCCGCATCTTCAAGACCAGGACCCGGGCCGAATGGGTCGCGATCATGGAGCAGACCGATATCTGCTTCGCCCCGGTATTGCGCATGTCGGAGGCGCTCGAACACAAGCACAACCGCCATCGCGAGAGCTTTGTCGAGATCGAGGGGATCGCGCAGCCCGGCCCGGCGCCGCGGTTTCTCGGCACCCCGACCCGGGTGCAAAGCCCGCCGGCCCGCGTCGGCGCGCATACCGACGAAGTATTGCGGGACTGGGGCTTCTCGGCCGCCGAGATCGCCGCGTTGCACGAGAACGGCGCGGTCAAGTCGGCTGGATGAGCGAGGCTACCGAGCGGGCAGATGTGCCGGTCGAATATCGGTGCGGGCGAAGTCGCCACCCTTGAACAACAGGGGCAGATCAGTCGTCTTCGCAAGCGCATAGGCAAAGCAGTCGCCGATATTCAATGCGGCGGTGTGACGGCCCTTGCCATATCGTCTGAAGGCATCGATCGCGACTTCGGCTTGCTGGGCGGTGACGGCGGCAATCTCTATCCGGGTATCCGCCAGCAATCGTTCGAGGTCGGTCCTGCCCGCTACGCCGTATCTGCCTTCGATCACGAAGGATAACTCGACCCGCGTAACGGCGGACATCAGCCGGACCGGCGCATCGGCAAGGTATCGAGCAAGGCGCTCGGCATCCGGCTCGCGCAGCAGGATGGCAACGACCGCTGACGTATCGAGGACCATCACCACATGCCGGTCTCGTCGTAGCCGATGATCTCGTCAGGCGTGCGGGGATCGAGGACCGGCAGACTCGCGCAGTGTTCGCCGATCTCCCGTATGCGGGCTATCAGGTCCGGAGCCTCGCCGCGACGCAGTCGCTCGCGCTCCAGGCGCTCGGCCAGGGCCTTGCGCACGGCGGCGGTCAATGTCTCGCCGGTCAATGCCGCGACTGCGCGCGCCAAACGATCGGTTTCCGGGTCTTTCAAGCTGATCGCCATCGTCCTGTCTCAGTTTATAGATTTATGAGAAGAATATAGAAACTGAAACTGAGTTGTCGAGAGCATCGGACTATCGCAAATCAGCCAATAGCGGCATCACCTCACGGGCGAAATCCTCGATCTGGCGGGGGCGTTCCTCGTAGGGGCCGACCAGGTCGATGACCAGGTGGCGCACCCCCGCCGCGTGGAAATCGCGGATGCGCCGGGCCACCTGCTCGGGCCGGCCGAGCGCGGCGTAGCGCTCGGCCGCGCGGCGAAAATCCATCGCGTAGCGCCGGGAGAGCGTCGCCGCGGCGGCGTCGAGCGCCGCGTCGTAGCTGGTGTCGAGGCGCGCGAACAACAGGTGCCCGGTGCCAAACGACGCGAACTGCCTTCCGGCCGCGTCCGCCGCCGCCGCGATCTTGGCGAGCGCCGTACGATAGGTTTCCGGCGTCACCACGTACGACATCCATCCGTCGGCGAGCCGCCCGGCGCGCGCCAGGGCCGCGTCGGCCCGGCCGCCGCACCAGATCGGCGGGCCGCCCGGCTGGCGGGTCGGCGGCTGCATCGTCACTTCGGCGAATTCGCCGAAGTGACGGCCGCGATAACTCGTCGGCGCGCCGCTCCACAAATCGCGCAACAGCGGGATCGCCGCCGTGAGCCTGGCGCCGCGCTCGTTGAGGGGCACGCCGCAGGCGCGAATTCCTGAGCGAACTCGCCCCCGACTCCGACCCCGAAGATCAGCCTGCCCTCGCACAGATGGTCCAGGGTCGCGACCTGCTTCGCCACCGGCACCGGGTGGCGCAACGGCAACAAATAGACATTGGTGCCGAGGGTCAGGCGGCGGCTGACCATCGCCGCCTGCGCCAGTTGCAACAGCGGATCGAGGATCGAAACGGCAAACGCGATGTGGTCGCCGACCCACAGCGAATCGTAGCCGCAGGCATCGACCAGCCCGACCAATGCCCGCATCTCGTCGATACTCGGCAGCCACTCTCCCTCGGCCGGCTCGGTGCGCCGGTGGATCGTCTGCACCCCGATCTTCAGATGGGTGTCGAGCGGCAATTCCATGCGTCTGCTCCGTGCGGCGCGGCCCGCCTTGCTTGCGGTCGCAAGGGAGCCGCAATATCCTCGATCCGAGCTTGGTAGCCGCGGCGGCGCCCGTCAATCAAAGCGCTGGTCCGAGCGGCGAGCCGAGAGCCATGCGGCGGGAGGACACCGATGGATACGATCGAGACGACCCGGGACGTGCAGGCGAGGCTGCTGGCGCAATTGCCGTTGCGCCTGCACCACAACGCCTATGTGGTCAAGGACCACGAGGCCAACCGCCGCTTCCTCGAGGATCTGCTCGGCATCCCGCTGGTCGCGACCTGGTGCGAGAAGACCTATCGCGCCGATCTCGGCCGCGAGGTCGAGTTCTGCCATACGTTTTTCGGCCTCGACGACGGCGGCGCGCTGGCGTTCTTTCAGTTCGCCGACCCGGAGATGTACGCGCTGACCCAGGCCAAGGCGCCGCCCCAGGTCGGCAGCCACTACCACATCGCGCTGAAGGTCGGCGACCGGACCTATGACGAGCTGAAATCGCGGCTGAACCGGGCCGGCGAGAAGTTTCGCGAGACCGATCACGGCTATTGTTCGTCGATCTACACGATGACGCCGGACGGCATGATCCTCGAATTCACCCGCGACCCGCCTGATGTCGCCGAGATCGACGCGTTGCGCCGCGCCGACGCGCACAGCGAGCTCGCGCGCTGGCTCGGCGGCGACCGGCATGTCAACAACCAGCTCAGGCACCGCGAGGATTAGGCTCGCCCGTCGACCGTCATCGTCATCGCGAGGCGCCGCAGGCGACGCGGCGATCTCGGGGGCGTGATTCGTCGGCGCGAGATTGCCTCGCTGCGCTCGCAATGACCACGAAATGGAGAACAACATGAAGGTCGGATTTATCGGGCTCGGCATGATGGGCAAGGGCATGGCGGCCAATCTGCAGAAGGCGGGCCATCAGCTGGTCGTGCACGATCTGCGGCGGGCGGCGGCCGAGCCTTTCATCGCCAACGGCGCCATCTGGGCCGACAGCCCGAAGGCATTGGCCGAGCAGGTCGAGGCGGTGTTCACCTCGTTGCCGGTGCCGGCCGATGTCGAGGCGGTGGCGCTCGGCCCCAACGGGCTGATCGAGGGGATGAAGCCCGACACCGCGTTGTTCGACATGTCGACCAACTCGGTCGCGATGGTGCGCAAGATCAACGCCGCCTTCGCCGAGAAGAACATCTACATGCTGGACTCGCCGGTAAGCGGCGGCCCCGGCGGCGCGGCCAGCGGCAAGATGGCGATCTGGGCCGGCGGCGACCAGCAGCAATTCAACCGCCACAAGAGCGTGCTCGACGCGATGGGCGACCAGGCGCGCTATATCGGCCCGATCGGCGCCGGCACGATCGCCAAACTGGTGCACAACTGCACCAGCGCGGTGGTCGGGGTCGCGCTCGCCGAGGTCATGACGATGGGGATCAAGGCCGGGGTCGACCCGCTCGAATTGTGGGAAGCGGTGCGCCAGGGCGCGACCGGGCGCCAGCGCACCTTCGACCGGCTCGGGAAATTCCTCAGCAGCAGCTACGATCCGGCCGATTTCGCGCTGCGCCTGTTGCACAAGGACGTGTCGCTGGCGGTCGGGCTCGGCAAGGAGATGGCGGTGCCGATGCGCCTCGCCAACCTGGCGCTCGAGGAACTGACCGAGGCGATGAACCGGGGCTGGTCGCACCGCGACAGCCGGGTCGGCGGCTTGTTGCAGGTCGAACGCTCGGGGATCGAGCCGCTCAAGGTCGACCCCGCCAAGATCCAGGCGGTGCTCGACGCCGACAAATGACGTCGCGCCGGTGACGGAATCCCTTGCTCAGCGCCTCGTCGTCGCGACGATTTCCGAGCGGCCCGACTTGCGGGGCAAGGTGTTCGGCGGCGAGATCCAATCCGCGGTGCCCGAGTTCATGCGTCACGACCCGGCGGCCGAGCTCTATTTCGGGCAGCTTGGCCGCTATCTCGATTTCGGTCTGGTGGCGGTCGACCCGGCCGCGCCGGACCGGCCGGTGGCGCGGGCGTTCAGCGTCCCTTTCGCGTTCCGCGACGGCACCAAGGGGCGCGACATCCTGCCCGATGACGGCTGGGACGCGGTGATCCGGTGGGGCTTTGCGGACCAGCTCGCCGGGCGCCGCGCAACCGCGGTCAGCGCGCTCGAAATCACCGTCGCGCCGCTTCTGCAGGGACGCGGCATCTCGCGATTAATGCTGGTCGCGATGCGCGACAATGCCCGCGCGCGCGGTTTCGCCGATCTCTACGCGCCGTTGCGCCCGACCGACAAGCACCGTGAGCCGCTGACCCCGTTCGCCGATTATGTCGCGCGCCGGCGGGAAGACGGGCTGCCCCATGATTCCTGGGTGCGGACCCATGTTCGGGCCGGCGCGCGCATCGTCAAGATCGCGCCCACCAGCATGGTGATCGCCGGCACGATCGCCGAGTGGTCGGCCTGGACCGGCGCCGAATTCCAGCATGGCGGTCCCGCGATCGTCTCCGGCGCGCTGTCGCCGGTGCATGTGTCGCTTGCGCAGAACCACGCCGTCTATGTCGAGCCCAATCTGTGGGTTCATCACCGATTGCACTGAGAGGAAGCGATGACCGCCCTAGCCCCGCTCGCCCCGTATCAGGTCGAGGCCTACAACACCGCCAAATATTCCGACAACAAGATCCACGACGATGCGATCGCCCGGAAATTCGGCTTTGGCGGCGGGCTGGTGCCGGGTGTCGACGTCTATGCCTACATGACGCATCAGCCGGTGGCGCGCTGGGGCCGCGCCTGGCTCGAACGCGGCACCGCCGAGTGCCGCTTTTCCAAGCCGGTCTATGACGGCGACATCGCCAGCGTGATCGCGACCGAGGATGCCGATGGGCTCGACCTCAAGGTCGAGAGCCGCGGTGTCGTCTGCGCCACCGGTGGGGCCGCGCTGCCGGCGGCGCTCGCACCGCCCAGCCTCGACGAATTCGCGAGGGTCGCCGAGCGTGCCGAGCGGCCGCCGGCCAGCCCCGACTCGCTGCCGGTTGGCGCTTGGCTCGGCATCGTCCCGGTGCAAGCGACGCCGGAACTCGCCGCCGATTACCTGCGCGACGTGCGCGAGACCCTGCCGCTCTACGCGGCCGAAGGGCTGGTGCACCCGGTCGTGGTCTTGCGCATGTGCAATTTCGCGCTGAACCGCAACGTCGCCCTCGGCCCGTGGATGCATGTCGGCAGCACGGTACGGAATTTCGCCCCCGCGCGGGTCGGCGACGCGCTGTGGGTACGCGCCAAGGTCACCGGCAATTACGAGCACAAGGGGCACCTGTTCGTCGACATCGACGCGCTCGTGCTGGCCAACGACGCGACGCCGGTGGCCCGGGTATCTCACATCTCGATCTACCGCCCGCGCCAGGTGATGGCCGCGTGACGCCGGCGGGCATGCAATTCGGCCTGGTCATTCGCGGCCAGGCCGAACCCGGCGAGGACATCACCCGCCGCTTCGAGGAAACCCTGGCGATGGTGCGGCTGGCCGACCGGCTCGGCTATGATTCGATCACCAAGACCGCGCATTACAGCGCCCATCCGTTCCAGATGCTGCAGATGGTGCCGATGCTGGCGAGGTTCGCCGCCGAGGCGCCGCGTTTGCGGCTGAACGCCGGCGTCGTGCTATTGCCGCTGTACTCGCCGCTGCACATCGCCGAGGAGTTCGCGACCCTCGACGTGATCTGCGGCGGCAAGGTGATCCTCGGCGTCGGGCTGGGTTATCGCGAGCTTGAGTTCCGCGCATTCGGCACGACCCAGAAGGACCGGGTGCGCCGCTTCGAGCAGAACCTGGTCGCGATCAAGCGCCTGTGGACCGAGGACACGGTGACGATGCGGGGCGGCCATTTCGAGCTCGACGGCGCCTCGTGCTCGCCAAAGCCGTTGCAACGGCCGCATCCGCCGATCTGGGTCGGCGCCTTCGCCGATCGCGCGATCGAGCGCGCCGCCCGGCTCGGCGATTGCTGGTATATCGGCCCGAGCGTCAGCGTCGCCACGATCGACCGCCAGATGGCGCTCTATCGCCGCGCGCTCGATGCCGCCGGCAAGCCGTTTCCGGCCGAATTGCCGATGCGCCGCGAGGTGTTCGTGGCCCGCACCCGCGACGAGGCGATGCGCCTGTGCGAACCCTATCTGGGCGCCAAGTACAAGGCCTATCACGCCTGGGGACAGGAGATCCCACCCGGCGACGGCGGGCTCGACCAGGATTTCGCCAGCCTCGTCGGCGACCGATTTCTGATCGGCTCGCCAAGCGAGGTCGCCGAGCAGATCCTGGCGATCCACCGAGCGATGGGGGTCAATCACCTGGTAATGAGCACCGAATGGGCCGGAATGCCGTCGAGCCTCGCGGCCGAAACGATGGAAATGATCGCGGCGGAATTGATCCCGGCGGTGCGCCAAGGGCTGTGACGGCTTTGCGCAAAAATCCCCGTCATTCCGGGCTCGGCGCGGCTGAGAGCCCGGAACCCATATTCCAGAGGCCGGTGTTCACGGGTTCCGGGCCTATCCTCCGGGATATCCCGGAATGACGTGAGTTTATGGACAAGGCCGGCTGTGGCGGAGAAAGAGTGGATCTCCCCAACCATGATGTACCAATAAGTTTTTCAGGATTATTCTCCGCCCCTGGCGCGTTTTCGTGGTGTCTAGCCAATTAGGAGGCGACGCTATGAAACTTATCCTCAGCGCGGCGGTGATTGCGGTGACCCTCGGCGTCGTGGCGGTCCAGCCGGCCGAAGCCCGGTGCTGGTGGAACGGGTATTCCTGGCAATGCTGGCAAGCCCCGCGCCATCACCACGGGTACTGGCGACACCATGACCGTTACTGGTCCCACCAGTCCTGGTATCGGCACCACGACCGTGGCTATTGGCGTTAAGCGTGACGCCGGCTATTTCGGCGCGGCGGCGGACGGCGTGAACAGCTGTTCGCCGCCGACCCGGAAGGCGCCGATCGCCGCCTGCCCTTCGGTCGAGACCAGCCAGTCGGCGAATTCGCGGGCCGCCGCCAAATTGGCCGTGGCATGCTTTTCGGGATTGAGTTCGATTACGTCGTAGCGGTTGACCAGCTGCGCGTCGCCCTCGATCGCGATGACCAGCGGCCCCTTGTTCTTGAAGCTCAGCCAGGTGCCGCGGTCCGACAATGTATAGGCCGGCATCCCCGAGGCGGCGTTGAGCGCCTGCCCCATGCCGCCGCCGATATCGCGATACCAGCTTCCGCCGCTTTTCGGGTCGAGCGAAGCCGCCTTCCACAGCCGCAATTCGAGCGCGTTGGTGCCGCTGCGGTCGCCGCGCGAGACGAACGGCGCGCTCGCCGCCGCGATCGCCTTGAACGCGGCGAGGACATCATGGCCGCCGATGACATGGGCCGGGTCGGATTTGGGGCCGACGACGATGAAATCGTTCCAGGCGATCTGGCGCCGGTTGACGCCGTGGCCTTCGCCGATGAATTTCTCCTCGGCCTCGGGGTCGTGCACGAATACCAGGTCGGCGTCGCCGCGGCGGGCGGTGTCGAGCGCCTGGCCGGTGCCCAGCGCCAATACCCGCACCGCGATGCCGCTCGACTTGGTGAAGATCGGGATGATCGCGCCGAGCAGCCCCGAATTGTCGACCGACGTGGTCGAGGCGAGCACGATCGCCTGCGATGCCGGCTGGGCGACAGCCCCGGCCGACCACAGGATCAGCGACAATGCCAGCGACTTGACCAGCGCCAGCGACTTGAACCTGTGACAGTGCATGTTGGGGTCTCCGTGTGTCGTTAGCGCGGCGAGCGCCCGGCGAAGGCGAAGGCGCTGGCGCTGATAAAGGTGCTGAGCCCGATCAAGACCAACCCGAGGCCCAGCGCGAGCGGGAGGTTGCCCTTGCTGGTTTCGAGCGCGATCGCGGTGGTCATCGTTCGGGTATAGCCGGCTATGTTGCCACCGACGACGAGGATGGCGCCGACCTCGGACACGGTGCGGCCGAACCCGGCCAGCACGGCGGTCAGCATATAAACCCGGCCCATCGCGATCAACACGATGATCGCGCGCGCCTTGCTCGCACCGAGGTCCATCAGCGCGTCGCCAAACCGCAGCCATAGATCCTCCGCCGCCCGGTGCGACAGCGCGGTGACGATCGGCAAGGCCAGCACGATCTGCGCGATCACCATCGCGCCCGGGCTGAACAGCAGATGGAAGACGCCGAGCGGCCCCGAGCGGGACAGCACCAGATAGAGCGCGAGGCCGACCACCACCGGAGGCAACGCCAGCAGCGCGTTGGCCGCGACGATCAGCGCGCGCCGCCCGGGAAACCGCGACACCGCCAGCACGGCGCCGAGCGGCAGTCCCACCAGCGACGCAACGGCCGTGGCCGAAAGACTGACCGACAAAGATAGCGCGATGATCTGCCACAGCTCGGCGCTGTGAAACGCCTCCCAGATCGATTCCAGTTCGGTCAAGGATCAGCCCGCCGGATCGTCATCGCGCCGATCGTCGCCGGCGACGATGCACGCGCGCGCGTCTCTGCGTCACAGCCCCCGGCAAGGACGGCCGCGACTCTCAGCGGGCGGCGGTTTTTGGTGCCGGCGACTGCGGAGGAGTCGGCGGCGTGTTCCACCAACCGCTGCCGAGCGCGACGAAAAGCTGGGCGGTGTCGGCCACGCGCCGCGCCTGGGCGCGCACCGCGCCGATCAGGGCGCGGTCGGCCAAAAGCTGGGCGTCGAACACCTGCAACAGGTTCGAGTTGCCCTCGGTATAGCTCAGCCGCGCCAGTCGGAGGGCTTCGTCGGCGGTCGCGAGCGCGCGGGTCTGCGCCACCACCGCCTCTTCGTCGTGTGCCAGCGCCTGCAACACGTCGGCGACCTGGCCGAGCGATTGCAGCACGGTGTAGCGATACCCCGACCAGGCCGCGTCATAGGCGGCGAGCGAGGCGCGCTGCTGCGCCTGCAAGGTGCCCCCGTGAAAGATCGGCGCGGCGAGCCCGGCGGTCACATTCCAGCCGCTGGCGATGCCGGCGAACACATTGCCGACCTGCGGCGCCGCCTGGGTGATCAGGCCAGTCAACGTGAATTTCGGATAGAGATTGGCGGTGGCGACACCGATCTCGGCGCTGGCGACGTGCAATTGCGCCTCGGCGGCGAGGATGTCGGGCCGGTTGCGGACCAGTTCCGAGGGCAGCGACACCGGCAGATCCTTGGGCAGGGTGAGCCCGGAGAGATCGAAATCCGGCGGCGACCATTCCGCCGGCGACTTGCCGGCATAGACCGCCAGCGCATGGCGCGCGATGCTCAATTGCTGACGCAGCGGCGGCAACAGGGCGCGGTCGACGGCGAGCTGGCTCTGCGCCGTGGTGACGTCGACCGCGGTCGCCGTGCCGGCGGCCTGCGCCGCGCGCACCAGCTGGAGATTCTTGGTGTCGTCGGCGATAATCCGCTCGACCGCCTTGATCTCGGCGCGCACCGAGGCGATCTGGATCGCCTGCGTCGCGATGTTGCCGGTCAGGCTCAGATAGGCGGCGGCGAGCTGGTACTGGCTGACATCGGCGCGGGCCAATTGCGCCTCGACCTCGCGTTCGCGCCCGCCGAATATGTCGAAATCGTAGCTGACGCTGGGGCCGAGCGAGTAGACGTTGACCGGCACGCTGATGCGGTTGTTGCCGTTGATCCTGGCGTTGACGCGCTGCCGGGCGACCCCGGCGGTCGCGTCGAATTGCGGCAACAGACCGCCGGCGGTCGCGTTCGCCTGCTCGCGGGCCTGCACCAGCGCGGCCTGTGCCTGGGCGATGGTCGGGCTGTCGGCGAGCGCCTGCTTCATCACCTGGTCGAGCGCCGGGGAGCGAAACAGGACCCACCAATCGGCTTCGACCTTGGCGCCGATCGCGAGGCGCTGGGGCGCCCGCTTCTGGCTTTCGACCGAGGGCAGGTTCTTTTCGTGCTGCTCGGTGTAGCCGGAAACCTCCGGCGCCGCCGGGGAGAAGAAATCGGGACCGAGCTTGCAAGCGCCGAGCGGCAACGCCAACGCGGCGGCGATCGCCGCCGGGACGATCGGGACGGCGCGCAATCGCCAGCTCATCGCGGGTTCAATTCGGCCATGCCCGGGCGGCTATGCCCGGGCGGCCATGACCGGACGGACGGTGCACGGCTTGCCCAACGGCGACGCGGTCGGCGGCAGGCGCGGGCGTTTCGCCCCTCACTTCTTCCCCTCGCCCGCGCGGGCCGACCCGAACAGGCGCGCGAACGAGTTCTCGACCCAGATCATCCACGGCCGGCGATGCTTGGTATCGACGTCGACCGTCGCGCTCAGCCCGGCCCGCAACGGCGTTGCGCTCATGTCGACGCCTTCGAGCGTCAGGCGTACCGGCAGACGCTGCACCACCTTGACCCAGTTGCCGGTCGCGTTTTCGGGCGGCAACAGAGAAAAGGTCAGGCCGGTGCCCGGACTCATGCTGTCCACCTTGGCGCGGAACACGACCCCCGGATAGGTGTCGATGTCGACCGTCGCCTCCTGGCCCGGCCGCATATAGGTCAGCTCGGTCTCCTTGAAATTGGCCTCGACCCATACCCGCTCCGAGATCATCGAGAACACGGGTGCGCCGGAGTTGACGTAATAGCCGCGCTGCAACTGCTCGACCTTGGTCACGATACCGTTTTCCGGTGCGCGGATGATGCAATGGCCGAGATCGATCAGGGCGCGATCGAGCGTCGCCTGCGCGTTCTGGACCAGCGGGTGCTGATCGACCGGAATCTCCGGATCGCCGCCGATCTGGGCAAGAGTATTGCCGATGTCGTGACGAATAGCCGCGACCTTTTGCCGGGCGAGCTGAAGGGCGTTGGCCGACTGCTCGAGCTGCGCCTGCGAGGCGACGCCCGAACCGGCCAGGCGCTTTTGTCGGTCGTAATCGCGCTGCTGATAGCTCAGCGTGTCTTCCGCGGCCTGTTCGTCGGCCTTTTTCTGCCCATACACCGCCTTCAACGAGGCGATCTGCAGCCGCGCGGTGGCAAGCTGCGCACTAGCCCCGTCGACCGTGATCTGGAACGTCTTGGGGTCGAGCTCGAACAAAACCTGACCGGCCTTGACATGCTCGTTGTCGCGCACCTTGACGGCGCTGACCCGGCCGGAAACATCGGTGCTGATCATCGTCCGCGCCGCCTGGACATAAGCGTCGTCGGTCGACACGTAGCGACCGCTGGTCAGGTACCACCACGACGCGCCGATCGCGACCACGATCGGGCCGGCCAGCATCAGCGGCAGGCGCACGCGCTGCCGCAACGGCCGCGTCGGCGCGCCGACCGGGCCGCGCAGGCGGTCGGCGATGCGCGATTGGCCGCGGATCGGGGCCTCGTTGTCGGCTGAGGTCGTCATCGTCAGCCCTCTACCACGGGGAGAGCGGCAGCCGCCCGCAGGGATCGCGGCAACCGGGCCGGGGCCGCTTCATTGTCGACGCTGGGCTGCGGAGCGGTTGGGGGGGCGGTCAACGGGGCCGGCGCGGGGGCGGCGGCCGGCACGCGCTCGGCCAAGGTGGCCTGCACCCGGCGCAACAGGGTGATCAGGCGGTCGCTCTCTTCCGCTGTCAGGCGGGTCATGGCCTCGCGCTGGGTCTCGGTTGCGACATCCCAGATGCGGCCCAGCACCGGGCGCGCCTTCTCGGTTAGAAACAGGCGGCGCGCGCGGCGGTCGGCCGGGTCGGGACGCCGCTCGATCCAGCCTGCTTCCTCCATGCGGTCGACTTGCCGCACCAGGGTCATCGGCCGGATTTCAAGCAGATCCGCGAGGCCGGCCTGGTTGATCCCCTCGTTGCGCGCGAGATAACCGAGGGTGCGGCATTGCGCCCGGGTCAGGCCGAGCCGGCGACCGTTGAGGTCGAAGCGCCGCCCGAACAGGCGGGCGACATCGGTGACGAGAAAGCCAAAACTGCGTTCGAGATCGACCATGATATACCGGATTACCACTCAAAGCTGATCATAAGGATGTAATACAATATCGTTCGTGTGCCCAGGCCCTCGGGCGTGGGGCTGATCTTCGCGAATGTTATGGCTTGATAACGTCGGCCGGCGTGCCTCTCCCGATCGCCGGGGCGGCGATCGGGAGGAGGTCAAAGGTACGTGCGGGTCCGATATTCGGCCGCGTTGCCGCCTCGTTTAGGCCGCCTAGTTGGACAGGCGGTAGAACTTCGCCGCGTTGGCGCAGGTGATCATGTGCACCTGCTCCGGCGTCAGTTCGGCGAACTGCTCCTCGATGAACCGGTTCGATTCCGGCCATACGCCGTCGGTGTGCGGATAATCCGAGCCCCACATCATCGTCTCGAGGCCAATATCCTCGATCAATTTGGCGCCGATGCGATCGTACTGGAAGGTGCACTTGCACGAGCGGCGCCAGTATTCGCTCGGCTTCAGCTTCATCAGGTCGCGGAAGCGGTCCTCGAACTCGAAATCCATGCGGTCGAGCGCGTAGGCGAGCCACCCCGCCCCGCTTTCGCCAAACGACACCCGCAGGGCCGGATAGCGGTCGAACACGCCGGCGCCCATCATCGCCGCGATGATGTTGATCAGGCCCATCTGGAAGGCGGACACGCCCGTAAACATCGCGGCGCGGCGGGTCTGCCCGGACACCTCTCCGCGCGCCCGCCCGTCGGTCGTCGGGAAGGTGTGGAAATGCAGCGGCAGGTCGACATCGCTGACCGCCTTCCACAATTTTTCCCAGTCCGGGTGCCACATCGGCACCATGTCCCACGAGCACGACAGTTCGAGGCCGCGCAGGCCGAGCTTGGCGACGCGATGGATTTCCTTCACCGCCTCGTCGATGTCGCCGTAAGGCAGGCAGGCGAGGCCGATCTGCCGATCGGGATAGTGGCTGCAGAATTCCTTGAGCCAGTCATTGTAGATGCGCAGCAATTCGTTGCTGGCTTCCTTGTCGTTGAGCTTCGAGGCCGAGCCGAGAACGCCGTAGATGACCTCGGCGTCGACCCCGTCGTCCATCATGTCCTTGAGCCGCAGATGCGGGTCGCGGCAACGGAACTTGCCCTTCTTGGCGTCGTCGTAAAGGCCGACCTCGTTCATCTTGTCGACACGGTAGTTCTGGCCGGGAACGTATTTCGCGCCGCCCGGACCGACACCGTTGACCAGCCCGAAATCCGCGCCGTTCTTGGCGACCCAATGCGGTCCGTCCGGCCCGTCCACGACATAGGGCATCCGCTCCTTCAATTCGCGCGAGGCGTTCTGGACGAACAGCTCCGGCGGCATGCACGGCATGTCGAGATGGCAATCGGCGGAGATGCGCTTGTATTGCATGGTCGTTCCCTTCGGCGACGCGGTCGATTGACGCCAACTGTAAACCCTCGCGGCGAGATTTGCCTATGCTGCAATTGCACCCCGGCCCGTCGCATAGGGTGGGTGAAGCGAAGCGACACCCACCAGATCCCGTCGCGCGGCGCTTGCAGCGACGCTAGCATTGCCTACAATGCTGGCGAGGAGGTGACGATGGCGACCTTGACCATTCGCAACGTCGACCCGGAACTGCAGAAGCGCCTGCGTGTGCGCGCGGCCCTAAACGGCCGCTCAATGGAGGCGGAACTGCGCCACATCCTCAAGGACGTGCTCCGCGCCCATGATGATGAGCACGAAGTCAGTCTGGCGGAATCCATTCGTCGGCGTTTCGCACCCTTTGGCGGAGTCGACGATCTCGTACTGCCGCCGCGCGAGGCCGTCGGCGAGCCGCCTGAGTTCAAGGATTGATCGTTCTCGATACGAACGTCCTTTCCGAGCTGATGCGCTCGCGACCGGAGCCATCGGTGGTCGCATGGATCGATCGGCAACCACGCTCGCTACTGTACACGACCAGCATCAGCAAAGCCGAAATTCTGTACGGCATCGCCACGATGCCCGATGGTCGGCGACGGACCACCCTCGCCGAGGCGGCCGACGCCATGTTCAGTGACGATTTCGCCGGCCGCGTCCTCGCTTTCGATGTCGCGGCCGCGGTGTATTACGCCGAAATAGTGGCCGCTCGACGCCGCGCCGGCAGGCCCATCGGCATGCCGGACGCTCAGATCGCCGCCATCGCCTCAACCGCCGGCGCGGCGGTCGCGACCCGTGATGTCGCCGGGTTCGAGGGATGCGGCGTCACAGTGGCCAATCCTTGGGAAACCGCTTGATCGTTTCGGCGGAACCGTAGGGTGGGTGGAGCGGAGCGATACCCACAAATTCCCAGCGCGCGGCGGGTTGCGCTCCGCTAACCCGCCCTACGCTCGTGCCTGCCGCATCGCCTGCCACACCCGCTCGCTGGTCGCCGGCATGTCGAGCCCTTTGACCCCCAGCGGCGCCAGCGCGTCGACGACGGCGTTGACGATGGCGGGCAAGGCGCCGACCGTCCCCGCTTCGCCCGCGCCCTTGGCGCCGAGCGGGTTGCGCGCGGTCGGCACCGGGTTCGAGGTCACCGACATGTACGGCACCGTGTCGGCCCGCGGCATGCAGTAATCCATGAAGCTGCCGGTCAGGTTCTGGCCCGACTCGCGGTCGTAGACGACCTGCTCCATCAGCGCCTGGCCGAGTCCCTGCGCCACCCCGCCGTGGATCTGGCCCTTGAGCCCGATCGGGTTGACCACGGTGCCGACATCGTCGACCACGACGTAGTTGACGATCCCCAATGCCCCGGTCTCGGCGTCGATCTCGACCTCGCACACATGCGCGCCGTTGGGGTAGGTGAAGTCGGTCGGGGCGAAGGTGCCGGTCTCGTAGAGCCCGCCCTCCAGCCCCGGCGGCAGGCCCGGCGCGCGGAACGACGCCTTCGCCACCTCGGTCAGCGCGATGCGGCGGTCGGTGCCGGCGACGGTGAAAGCGCCCCCGTCGGCGCCGACCGCGAACTCGATATCGGCCTCGGCCGCTTCCAAGACGTGGGCGGCGATCCGCCTCGCCTTGGCGATGATCTTGTCGGCCGCCATCCACAGTGCCGACCCGCCGATCACGGTCGAGCGCGAGCCGTTGGTGCCGATGCCAAACGCGACCCGGTCGGTATCGCCGTCGATGTACTGGATATCGGCGGGGTCGAGCCCGAGCCGCTCGTTGAGCACCTGCTTGAACACGGTCTCGTGCCCCTGGCCCTGGTTCTTGCTGCCCATCAACAGGGTCGCGTTGCCGCTCGGATGAAAGCGGATTTCGGCGAATTCCTGCCCCGGACCGGCCGCCTTTTCGATCGGGTTGGCGATGCCGATGCCGCGCAGTTTGCCCTGCTTACGCGCCGCGTCCCGCCGCGCCGCGAACCCGCCCCAATCCGCCAGCGCCAGCACCTTTTCCTGGTTGGCGAGAAAATCGCCGCAATCGTAATTGAGCCCGAGCGCGGTCTTGTACGGCAGTTTCGCGTTGGGGATCATGTTCTTGCGGCGCAGTTCGACCGGATCGTGGCCGAGTTCGCGCGCCGCGTCGTCGATCAGGCGCTCGATCACATAGGTCGCCTCCGGCCGGCCGGCGCCGCGATAGGGCGCGGTGCCGTTGGTGTTGGCCATCACCGCCAATACCGCGACATGGGCGGCGGGAATATCGTAGACCCCCGTCAATGTGCCGACATTGCCAAACGTCGCCAGCAGGTTGCGCTCCGACGAGATATAGGCGCCGACATTGGCCAGGGTCTTGACCCGGAGGCCGAGAAACTTGCCGTCCTTGTCGAGCGCCAATTCGGCCTCGCTGACATTGTCGCGGGCGTGCTCGTCGGCCTGGATCGCCTCGCTGCGCTCGCAACTCCACTTGACTGGCCGGCGCAATTTTTTCGCCGCCAACAGCACCAGCCGATGTTCGGGGTATTGCCAGCCCTTGGTGCCGAACCCGCCGCCGACATCGCCGGCGATGACCCGGATGCGGCTCTCCGGAATCTTGAAGATGCGGGTCGCCAGCGCCTGGCGGACGCGATGCGGGTACTGCACGTCGGCGTAAAGGGTAAAGCGGTCCTCGCCCGGGTCCCACGTCCCCAGCGCGCCGCGCGGCTCCATGAAATGGGCGTAAACCCGGCTGATCACATAGCGGCGCTTGACGATGTGCGCGGCGCCGGCCAGCGCGGCATCCGCCGCCGCCTTGTTGCCGGCCTCGAACAGGTTCGAGATGTTGTCCGGGCATTCGTCCCACACCGCCTGGCGGCCGTCGGCCGCGTCGGCGGTGTCGGTGACGCTGGGCAGCGCTTCGTACGCGATCTCGACCAGTTCGGCCGCGTCCTTGGCCTGCGCCAGGGTCTCGGCGACGACGAACGCGACCGGCTCGCCGACATACCGCACCGTGTGGCGGGCGAGTCCGAGATGGGCGCGGGTGAACATCGGCGACCCGTCGGGCCGCTTGCGCTGAAACGGCACCCCCATCGCGCCGAGCTTCGCCGCGACCAGATCGTCGCCGGTCAATACCGCGAGTACCCCCGGCGCGGCCAGGGCCGGGGCGGTGTCGAGCGCGCGGATATGGGCATGCGCGTGCGGCGAGCGCAATACGATCGCGTGGGCTTGGCCCAGCAGGTTGACATCGTTCTGAAAGCGGCCGTTGCCCATCAACAGCCGCTTGTCCTCGAAACGCCGCACCGGCTGTCCAATCCCGAACTGGCCCATTGTCGTGACCTCTCCCCTGCCTCGTCGTCATCCCGGCGAAAGCCGGGAACCACGGCACCGCGTGGCTCGATTTTCGGCCCGACTATACGATGGTCCCGCCGGCGGAAACATGGGTCCCGGCTCTTGCCGGGACGGCATTTGCCTCAATGTCATTGCGAGGAGCGCGGCGACGACGCAATCTCGCCGGACCGAGACTCGATCGGCGCGGCGATCGCGCTGCTCGCGATGACGGCGGCGAGAGGGCGGAAATGGCACGGACCGAACAGCACGAGGTTCCGCTCGACGTCCAAATCACCGGCGGCGGCAAGCCGCTGCTGTTCCTGCATGGCGGCGATTATTTCCGACAGAACCGCGCGTTTCTCGACCTTCTGGCGCGGCATTGGCAGGTCATCGTACCGCGCCATCCTGGTTTCGGCACCGCCGAGCGGCCGGCCTGGTTCCGCAATGTTTCCGACATCGCTTATTTGTATCTCGATCTGCTCGACCGGCGCGGGCTTGAGGACGTGCTGGTCGTCGGCTCGTCGTTCGGCGGCTGGGTCGCGCTTGAAATGGCGGTGCGCTCGACGGCGCGGATCGGCCGGCTGGTATTGCTCGACTCGCTCGGCGTCAAGTTCGGCGGCCGCGAGGAGCGCGACATCGCCGACACCTACGTGTTGCCGGCCGCCGAAGTGGCGCGCCTGATCTTCGCCGACCCGGCCCGCGCCCCCGATTACGCCGCCTATGGCGACCCGGAGATGCGCGAAGTCGCGCGCGACCGCGAGGCGGCGACGCTCTACGGCTGGCGGCCCTACATGCACAACCCGAGCCTGGTCCACTGGCTGCATCGCGTGGCCGTGCCGACCTTGGTGTTGTGGGGCGAGGCCGACGGCATCGCCAGCCCGCGTTACGGCGAGAGCCTCGCCGGCGCGATCCCCGGCGCGCGGTTCGCGCGGATCGCCGCCGCCGGCCACTATCCGCAGGTCGAACAGCCCGGCGCGGTGTCCCAGGCCATCGAGGCATTCGCCAGGGTAACTAAATAGCCCGTCATTGCGAGGAGCGGAGCGACGCGGCAATCCCGATGGAACCAGGCTCGATCGAGATTGCTTCGCTGCGCTCGCAATGACGGCTAAGAGGAAGCGTCATTGCGAGGAGCCGCAGGCGACGCGGCAATCTCGAACGAAGGAGTCTTCCCGGGACGAGACTGCTTCGCGGAGCTTATCCTCGGGCCGGCCGATGGCCCGACCCGTGGGCTCGCAATGACGGAATTGGGGAACGGGCCGAGGGAGAACGACGATGATGCAGGTCTGGCAATTCAGCGAGATGGCCTATCACCCGGCCTGGGAACATCTCGGCGAAACCTATCGCGTCACCGTCCCGAACCGGCTGTTCGACCCCAAGATCGGCGCCGACCTCTACCACCGCTATCTCGACGAGTGGGCGTTGTGCGACGAGCTCGGCATCAACATCATGACCAACGAGCATCACGCCACCGCGACCTGCGCCGATTCGGTGTGCACGATCCCGATGGCGATCCTGGCGCGCGAGACCAAGAAGGTGCGGCTGCTCGCGCTCGGCATGCCGATCGCCAACCGCGAGAACCCGATCCGGGTCGCCGAGGAATATTCGATGCTCGACGTGATCTCGCGCGGCCGGATCGACATGGGCTTCGTCAAGGGCGTGCCGTTCGAGATCTCGCCGGCCAACAGCAACCCGGCCGATCTGATGGAGCGGTTCTGGGAAGCGCACGATCTGATCCTCAAGGCGATGACCACCCATGACGGGCCGTTCAGCTGGGAGGGCACGCATTTCCAGTATCGCTCGGTCAACATCTGGCCGCGCCCGTACCAGCAGCCGCACCCGCCGGTATGGATGCCGGTCGGCAGCCCCGGCAGCGCGGTCGAGGCGGCTTCGCGCGGCATCACGATCGGCGTGCTGAACACCGGCTGGGCGCGCACCCCCGGCATCTTCGACGCCTATCGCAAAACGGCGGCCGAAGCGGGGCACAAGGCGACGCACGACCGCCTCGCCTACATGGCGCTGATCGGGGTCGGCCGCACCCGCGAGGAAGGCTGGCGCCGGGCCGACCAGATCCTCGATTACAGCCGCACCTCGGGCATCGTCTCGCCGCAATTCGCCAACCCGCCGGGCTACGTGCCGCCGGCGATGGCGGCCGAGGCGATCCAGTCGGGCGGAATCGGCAGCGCGCGGGCGACGCGGGTCCAGACTCGCGACGGCAAGCCGATCAACCCGCGCACGATCGGCGTCGAGGACGCGATCGGCGCCGGGCTCAGCTTTGCCGGCACCCCCGACGACGTCTACGACCAGCTAAAGCAGTTCTACGACCATGTCGGCGGCTTCGGCCACCTGCTGATGATGGGCCAGGGCGGCCACATCAGCCACGAGGACACGGTCGACAACCTGACTCTGTTCTCGAAGGAGGTATTGCCGCGGCTGGCGGAACTGGGGTGAATAGACAGTCATGCCGATTCGACAGGCCATATGGAGAGTAGCACCTCACCCGGAGCAACTGCTCGGCGGTAATCTGGCGAATGAGCAGCTATTAAAGGATATGATTGTAAACCAGCCTGGTATCCTTGACCCAAATTGGATGCTGATCGGGCGGCAAGTTGATACAGGAGTCCGGGGTCGCGTCGACCTCCTTGCCATAGCGCCCGACGGCGGGCTTATTCTAATCGAGTTGAAACGGAACCGTACCCCACGTGATGTGGTTGCTCAAGCTCTTGATTACGCAAGTTGGGTGGAGACCCTAAAGCCAGAAGATATCGCGAACATCTATAGTCGTTTTCGCAGCGGACGAGATATTGGTAGCGATTTTCAAGATCGCTTCAAGCAGCGTCTAGAGGAAGATTCTCTAAACCAATCGCATCAAATCATCATCGTCGCGACCTCCTTGGACGACAGTACCGAAAGAATCATCTCGTACTTAAGTGATCGTGATATAGCAATAAATGTATTATTATTTGAAATATTTACTCTCGGCGAAGACCAATTACTCAGTCGCACGTGGCTTCTTGACCCCATAAGCACACAGGTTAAGGCGACATCAGCCCCAGACGAGCTCAAGGAGCCGTGGAACGGGGAGTTTTACGCCAACCATGAAGATGGGCCGAGCCGATCATGGGGTGAAGCTGTTCAGTATGGATTCATATCGGCTGGTGGTAGGGCCTGGTACAGCAACACACTGAAACTTCTGAATCCAGGGGACCGCATCTGGGTGAAAGCGCCGGGTTACGGTTTTGTCGGCGTCGGCCGCGTCACAGCCAAGTCGAAGTCGGCTGCCGATTTCACAATAACCACAGCAGAAGGTGAATCGCCGGCGCTTAATGTGCTCAACGGCGGCACCTATCATCGAGATGTTGCAGACGATCCGGAGCAGTCAGAATATTTCGTTGGCGTTCTATGGTTTGACACTGTCCCGCTAAGGAAACGCCGAACAATGCCGGCGTAGCTGACGGTGTGGTGACCGCGGCATGATTTGTGCCCGCGGCGCGGCTGATTAACGGTCTGTGCCGGTAGAAAACCGGTTTGTTCTGGGGCGTTCCT
>Ga0080064_1002095_pt1 | contig 35888 bp, 33 predicted proteins | sample Subgrocontami54m_FD_69260 | JGI IMG/M metagenome (GOLD analysis project Ga0080064, IMG submission 69260) | Subsurface groundwater microbial communities from S. Glens Falls, New York, USA - GMW46 contaminated, 5.4 m (SPADES assembly) (version 2) ...
GGCGCCGGCCGAGGCGGCCGGCCCCCCCCAGGCCCCGGCGGCCGCTTTTTCCTGCGGGATCGTCATATCGCCGATACCGATCGATATCCCCGCCAGGGTCGCGTTGATGAATCCCAATTCCTTTAAATCATCCAAAAGCTTGATGGTCTTTCCTTGACCAAAACGCTTGTAACAATCCGAAACGATCGCACCAATTTTCTTTTTATCCAGCAGCTCGTTGACAAAACCAAATTCGGAGAAAATGATTTCATTAAAAATAACACGGCCAACGGTCGTTTCGATGATGGCCGGGGCGATTGTTTCTTCCTTTTTCGACTTTTCTTCCTTTTTGGTCTTTTTATCATCCGCGCCCTTTAAAGCCGCCTCCTGGGAAATGATCAAGGAAGGCTTCTCCTCGCCCCAAGCAGGGATATTGGTACGCAACTTGATACGCTTATGAAGACCCAAAAAACCGTCGTTGAATGCGACAATCACTTCCTGGGGTGTGGAATAGATACGATTATCTCCCCCGCTTTTTTCGTCCTCCTTTGTGAGATAATAAAGACCCAAGACCATGTCCTGCGAAGGTGTGACGATCGGTCTGCCATCGGCGGGTGAGAACAAATTATTGATCGACAAAAGTTCCAGCCGGCATTCCATCTGGGCTTCCAGCGAAAGCGGCACGTGGACGGCCATCTGATCCCCGTCGAAGTCCGCGTTAAAGGCCGCGCAGACCAGCGGATGCAATTTAATGGCTTTTCCTTCAACGAGCGTGGGATAAAACGCCTGGATACTTAAACGGTGCAGCGTTGGCGCGCGGTTAAGCATGACCGGATGGTCCTGGATGACCTCATCAAGAATATCCCAGACCTCGGCCTTTTCCTTCTCCACCATACGTTTGGCGCCCTTGATGGTATGAACATATCCTTTTTCACGGAGCTTCCTGATAATAAACGGTTCGAACAATTCCAATGCCATCTTCTTGGGTAATCCGCATTGATGCAACTTCAGATTGGGCCCAACGACGATAACGGAACGCCCCGAATAATCAACGCGCTTTCCCAAAAGGTTCATACGGAAGCGTCCCTGTTTTCCCTTTAACATATCGGAAAGGGATTTCAAAGGACGGTTCCCGGCACCCAGAACAGGCCGGCCATGACGCCCATTATCCAAAAGGGCATCCACGGCTTCCTGAAGCATCCGCTTTTCATTACGGCAGATGATCTCCGGCGCTTTCAGATCGATCAATTTTTTCAAACGATTGTTACGATTGATAACACGGCGATAAAGGTCGTTAAGATCCGACGTGGCGAAGCGTCCTCCTTCGAGCGGAACGAGCGGACGCAGATCGGGCGGAATGACCGGCAGAACGTCCAAGACCATCCACTCCGGTGAATTACCTGACTTCTTGAAATCTTCAGCGACTTTAAGCGTCTTGGCGATCTTCTTGTGGTTTGTCCCCGCCGGATTGGCTTTTTCCAGGTCTTTGCGCAGTTTCTTGCATAACACGGCCAGATCAAGTTCTTTTAGAAGATCGCGTACGGCTTCGGCGCCGATTTTCGATTTAAACCCGCCGCCGTATTTGATCAACGCTTCCTGATATTCATCTTCACTTAAAAGCTGATTCTTTTTTAAAGGCGTATTCCCGGGGTCGACAACGATGTATTCCTCATAATAAATAAGCTTTTCCATGTCCCGCAAAGTAACTTGCAGCAAAGCGGACAAACGGCTGGGGACGGCCTTATAAAACCAGACGTGCGTGACCGGACAGGCCAGCTCAATATGCCCCATGCGCTCACGACGGACGGAAGAACGCGTCACCAAAACACCGCAGCGGTCGCAGGTGATCCCCTTGAACTTGATCCCTTTATATTTCCCGCAATTACATTCCCAGTCGCGTACCGGCCCAAAGATCTTTTCGCAAAAGAGCCCGTCCTTTTCCGGCTTCAACGTTCTATAATTGAGCGTTTCCGCTTTCTTGACAACGCCATAGGACCACGAACGAATCTTTTCCGGTGAGGCGATACGGATTGTGACATAATCACGATTCTGAAGTTCTTCTTTTTGGCTAGCCATTTTCTTCTTTTTTCTCTCTAAGTTTATTTAGAAGTTTATTGTCAGCCTTCTCTGCCTTCTCTGCCTTCTCTGCCTTCTCTGCCGCTTGTTGCTCGGATGCGGTTTTAATGACCTGAATATCCAAACACAATCCTTGCAATTCTTTGACGAGAACGTTGAACGATTCTGGCGTTCCTGTTTCAAGTTTATGTTGTCCCTTAACGATGGACTCATACATGCGGCTACGCCCGATGACGTCGTCACTTTTGACCGTCAACATTTCCTGCAACGTGTAGGCAGCTCCATAAGCCTCAAGCGCCCAAACTTCCATTTCTCCAAAACGTTGTCCGCCGAAATGCGCTTTCCCGCCCAACGGTTGCTGTGTGACCAGTGAATAAGGACCAATGGAACGGGCGTGGATTTTTTCATCAACAAGATGATTCAACTTGAGCATATAAATATAACCGACAGTAACTTTCTGCTCAAAAGGAATTCCCGTATGTCCATCAATAACAGTTGTCTTGCCTTCTTCTGGCAGTTCAGCCTCTTTCAAACAAGCGCGTATTTCCGTTTCGGTCGCCCCGTTAAAAACCGGCGTGACGGCGTAAAATCCCAGCGCCCTCGCGGCCCATCCCAAATGGGTTTCCAAAAGCTGACCGACGTTCATACGAGATGGGACGCCCAACGGATTTAACACGATATCGACCGCCGTGCCGTCTTCCAAAAAGGGCATGTCCTCCTCTGGCAAGATCCGCGAAACAATACCTTTATTCCCGTGACGACCGGCCATTTTATCGCCTTCGGCGACCTTGCGCTTGGTGGCAATATAGACAACCACCCGTTTCAAAACGCCCGCCGGCAATTCATCGCCGCGGCGGATACGTTCGGTCTCCTGGATCTCTTCCTCGACTAATTCGGCGATCTTGTCGTCATAAAAACGAACAACTTCGTACTCTTCAGAATCCTCTTCAAACTCGTCAAAACGGATCTTGCCGATCTTTTTCTTATCGATATTCAGTAATTTGCAGATCTTCTTCTGTTTCTCGCCCTCGGCAAACTCGATTTCCTGTTTATAATAGGCCTTGATCTTCTCAATGGCCTCCATTTCCTTCTTCTTGTCCTCTTTGGTCTTGCGTCCGCGTTCTGCGCGTTGAAAAATTTCCGTGTGGACCACGACGCCTTCGATCCCGGGAGGCAGTGTCAGGGAAGTATCGCGGATATCCGCGGCCTTCTCGCCGAAAATCGCCCGCAGAAGTCTTTCCTCGGGGGAAAGCTCTTTCTCGCTCTTGGGCGTTACTTTGCCAACAAGGATATCTCCCGCCTTGACTTCCGCGCCAATACGAACGATGCCATCTTCATTCAAATTCACGAGGGCGTCTTCGCCGACGTTGGGAATATCGCGCGTGATCTCCTCGTTACCCAAACGCGTTTCACGGCATTCGACCTCGAAACGCTCAATATGGATCGATGTGAATTTATCTTCACGAACCAGCCGCTCATTGATCAGAATGGCATCTTCAAAATTAAACCCGCGCCAAGGCATAAAAGCGACCAGCACATTACAACCGAGCGCCAATTGCCCGTCTTTAGTCCCAATGCCATCTGCGATGGGGTCGCCGGCCTGAACTTTATCACCGACGTTGACCAATGGTCTTTGCTGAATGCACGTATTCGCGTTGGTCCGCTGGAAATTTTTCAATGGATAAACGGTATCACCGATCGTGATCTCGCGCGCGTCGACTTTAGTAACAGTGCCCGATTGCTTCGCCAGAACAACGACACCGGAATCCTGGGCCACTTTCCCCTCCATTCCCGTTGAGACAAAAGGAACTTCCGGGATCATGACCGGGACAGCCTGGCGTTGCATGTTGGAGCCCATCAGCGCACGGTTGGCGTCATCGTGTTCAAGGAACGGGATTAACGACGCGGCCACCGAAACAACCTGAAGTGATGAGACATCCATGTAGGTAACGTTCTTTGGGGCCACCTTCGGAAAATCCGTCTTGTAACGGCAGGAAACTTCTTTTTCGGTAAAATTGCCACTCTTATCAATGATTGAATTGGCCTGCGCAATATGTGCATTCTGATCTTTATCGGCAGTCAAATATTCGATCTTATTGGTAACATGTCCGTCATTGACCTTACGATACGGTGTTTCGATAAAACCCAATTCATTGACACGGGCGCAATTGGTCAATGACGCGATAAGCCCGATATTCGGACCTTCGGGGGTTTCAATAGGACACACCCGGCCGTAATGCGTGTGATGGACGTCACGGACCTCAAAACCCGCGCGCTCCCTGGACAACCCGCCGGGACCCAAAGCGCTCAAGCGTCTTTTATGGGTCATCTCGGAAAGCGGATTGACCTGGTCCATGAACTGGGACAATTGGCTGCGGGCGAAGAAATCCTGGATCTGATTTGAAAAAAGCCGGGAATTAATGAGGTGGTGAGCGGTGAGATTTTCAAAATTGCTCATGACGACCAGGCGCTCTTTGATCGAACGCTCCAGACGCGCGAGGCCGATACGTACCTGGTTCTGGACCAATTCCCCCACCGTCTTGATACGGCGGTTACCCAAATGGTCGATGTCATCGGTTTCCCCTACACCATTACGCAGGTTCATTAAATAACGGATGACCTCGATGACCATCTTGATATCCAGCACGCGGTTCTCGAGCGGTGAATCCATATTCAACTTACGATTGATGATATGGCGCCCGACCTTGCTTAGATCGTAGCGTTTGGGGTCAAAAAATAATCTGAAAAAAAGTGTGTCCGCGACTTCGACCGTTGCCGGTTCAGTGGGACGCATCTTACGATAAAAATCAAGGAGGGCTTCTTCTTTGGTGGTGGTGTGGTCTTTCTCGAGGGTTGGCTTGATCTTTTCAAAATTCTCACCGAGCATGGCCTTCATGTCTTCGGTGGTCGACAGGCCCATGATGCGCAAGATCTGCGTGGCGGGGAAATTCCTGCGGCGGTCGACATATGCCAAAAAAACATTATTGAGATCATATTTAATCTCAAACCAGGCGCCACGCGACGGGATGATCCTTCCATGAAAAATACTTTTGCCGGTGGGGTGAAGCTCTTCTTCGAAAGAAACCCCTGGCGGACGCTGAATCTGGGAGACAACGACTCTTTCGTCACCGTTGATAATAAATGTCCCCGTGTCGGTCATCAGCGGGAACTCGCCGAAATATACTTCCTGCTCTTTAATATCAACGGGCGTGATCAAGCGCAGTTTGACCTTCAGTGGTGCCGCGAAGGTCATGCCGCGTCGCTTACACTCCACGGCGGAATATTTTTCCTTGCCCAGGGAATAATTCATGTACTCCAGCTTGATCTGCCCGTCATAACTTTCCAGCGGGAAGACATCGCGGAACACTTCTTCCAAACCCTGATACTTGCGCTTGTCGGGGGCAAGACCTGCCTGCAGGAACTGTTCGTAAGCATCCGTCTGGATACCCAGAAGGTGCGGGATCCCAAAATCATCCTTGAACTTGCTGAAACTTTTGACTTTCAGTTTTTCCATATTCCCCACGCTCTTAAGAGTCGATTGTCAATGAACGGAATTATTTCAATTCCACTTTGGCGCCAGCAGCTTCCAGTTTCTTCTTGAGGTCTTCTGCTTCCTCTTTGGTCGCTCCCTCTTTGACCGTCTTGGGCGCGGCTTCAACGAGATCTTTGGCCTCTTTTAATCCAAGGTTGGTCGCTCCTCTGACTTCCTTGATGACGGCGATCTTGTTAGCGCCGACTTCCTTAAGGACGACATCAAAGGCGGTTTTTTCCTCGGCGACAGCTGCGGCACCAGCACCAGCGGCACCCATCGGCATCATCATGCCAGCCATGGGGGCAGCGGCTTTAATACCGAACTTGTCTTCAAGCGCTTTGACCAATTCGGAGATCTCCAGCGCGGTCAAACCCTCGATCGTCTTGACGATTTCCTTTAATTTGGCCGAAAGCTCTTTTCCTGAAGCTTCCTGCTTTTGTTCTGTTGTTGTATTTTCGGACATTTTAATTTCCTCCCTTTTTCTCGCTTAACTGCTTCAATATGGATAAGAGTTCCTGCGTTTTGCCGCTCAACGCTCCCGCCAGCCGGGTCAACGGCGACTGGATCGTCGATAAAAGCATCGTTAGTAAAACCTGTCGCGAAGGCAACTCGGACAATTGGACAATTTGGTCTTTCTCTATGATCTTGCCATCCAGCAATCCACCGCGGATCTTGATGTTCTCGCATTCTTTGGCAAATTTGACCAGCGCCTTGGCCACTTCAGCGGAATCGGCCTGACTCCAGACAAAGGCCATTTGACCGGTTATTTTTTCCGCCAAAGCGCTTTGATCCAGATCTTTAAGGGCGATCTGGGCAATGGAGTTCTTTGAAACATAAATATCCGCTCCGGCCGCTTTCAGGCGCTTGCGAAAATCATTGATCTGCGAGGCCGGAACCTGTGAGTAGCTGACGACAAAGATGCATCCATTCTGGCCAATGCCGTCTTTAACTCTGTTGACAAGATTTTCACGGAATGTCTGACCGATTCTTTTCATATCGCCACCTTTAACCCTGGCCCCATTGTTGTGGATAAGGAGATATTCTTAAGAAGATTTCCCTTAACCGAAGCGGGCTTGACATGATTAATGGCTTCAATCACGTGGTTGGCATTATCCAATAACTTTTCCTTTGCAAAAGATCTCTTTCCAACGATCACGTGGATACCTGCCTGTTTATCCGATTTAAATTCGATCTTACCCGCTTTGACTTCTTTGATCGCCTTGGCCACATCCGCACTGACCGTTCCCGCCTTTGGCGTGGGCATCAGGCCCCGCGGCCCTAAAATTTTTCCCAACTTGCTCAAGTCCCGCATCATATCCGGCGTGGCGATCACCACATCGAAATCCATGAACCCCTTAGACACTCTATCAATGAGTTCCTCGGCACCAACATGATCGGCACCAGTTTCCTTGGCCTTTTGTTCCTGCTCACCCTTGCAAAACACGGCGATCCGAACATTCTTGCCTGTTCCATGCGGTAAAACAACCGTGCCACGAATAACCTGATCGGAATTCTTGGTATCTATATTAAGGGAAAAGTGCAATTCGACCGTTTCATCGAACTTTACCTTAGGAAATTTTTCGATACTCTCAATAGCTTCCTTGAGGGAATACACCCGGTCGACGCTAAACTGCTGTGCGGCATTTTTCATGCGCTTGCTTATTTTAATCATATTAAGCCACCACCTCTATACCCATACTGCGGGCCGTTCCTTCAATTGTTCTTATGGCTTGGGCGAAATCCGCCGTGTTCAAATCTTCCATTTTGGCCTTGGCAATCTCTTCGACCTGCTTACGCGTGATCTTGCCGATCTTCTCGCGGCCGGCTGTTCCGGAAGCCTTGGCCAGATTGGCGGCTTTTTTGATCAAAACAGAACTCGGCGGCGTTTTGATGATAAAATCAAAAGATTTGTCTTTGTAGACGGTAATGACCGCCGGCAAGATCAGCCCTTCCCGGCCTTTCGTTCTTTCATTAAAGGCCTTGCAAAACATCATGATGTTGACACCATGCTGGCCCAACGCCGGGCCAACCGGTGGCGCGGGATTCGCTTGTCCCGCGGGAACATATAATTTGATTTGTGCGACAACTTCTTTTGCCATTTTATAATTTTTCCACTTGCCAGTATTCGAGCTCTACCAACGTTGACCGACCGAAGATCGAAACACTCACCTTAAGCTTGCCTCTTTCGGGATAAACTTCCATGACCGAACCGTTAAAATTCGCGAACGGCCCCTGCGCGATGCGGATCGACTCGCCGATCTCAAAAGTAATTTTAGGAGTAGGCTTGGTTTCTGTGTCTTCGGTGCGCTGCAGGATCGCCTTGACTTCATCTTCGGAAATAGGAGTTGGTCTTCGTCCCGGGCCGATAAAACCGGTGATTCCCGGTGTCGTCTTGACCAGATACCAGCTCTCCTTGTTCATATCCATCTTGACGATCAGGTATCCTGGAAAAAATTTCCTGGCAGTGATACGCTTTTTTCCGCCACGGATCTCAGCCACCTGTTCGGTCGGGACAATGATCTCGCCAATATATTTCTTAAGGTCCGTCGTGGCCATACGCCCTTGCAGACCGGCCCTGGCCTTCTCTTCCGAGCCAGTTTGCGTGTGCACCACATACCATTTCATCTCAGTCATGAACTCACCCTACCTGATGATCAAACTTACCAATTTGGAAAGAGCAAAATCCGCACATCCGATGAATATCCCCAGAAAAAATGAGCTTAAAAGGACGATCAGGGTCGCGTCCTTTAATTCCTGACGGGTCAACCAGGAAACTTTTTTGAGCTCGACAGCTACTTCAGATATAAAATTTTGTATTTTTCCAAACATCTTCGTCAATCGGAATCACACAGGCCTGGTAGGACTCGAACCTACAACCCACGGTTTTGGAGACCGTCGCTCTACCAATTAGAGCTACAGGCCTACAAGGAATTTTTCCGTTACTTTTTTACCTCTTTATGCAGAATGTGCTTACGGCAGAAAGGACAAAACTTTTTGACCTCTATCCGATCCGGATGTTTTTTCTTATCCTTCGTAGCGCTGTAATTAAGACGACTGCATTCTGTGCACTGAAACTGGATGGGTTCACGCATTATATTATAATTATAGTTACAAACAATCTGGATATTAAAACACGATTAAAAAAATGTATTTCTCCGTCGGGGATGAAGCCCCCGACCGGAATTGAACCGGTGACCTCGTCCTTACCAAGAACGTGCTCTACCGACTGAGCTACAGGGGCAGAACTAATCGAGTCAGTCAAGTATACCGATTTTTCTTACCTTGTCAAGTTTTTTTTGCCTATTTACAGAGACTTAATTTACTAGAATTATTGGAGTTACAAATTTTAGCGGCTGTTCAGATAAGTCTTAAAAAACGGCGTTTCCCCACCTTGATCACCCCTGTCTGGGGCCGCCAGTGGGCATCGGAAATGGCATGATTATCGTGGCTGATGGCACCCTGGCCGAGCAACCGCTGGAATTCCCGCTTGGAATCCACCAGTTTCTCCGAAATAAGGATTTCGACCAAGGAAGTGGTGCTGGGCCCGATCCTGTATTCAGGAACATCTTTGGGCGTTTGGCCCTGAGCAAAAACTTTTTCGAAATTCTTTCTGGCCGCTTCAGCCTTTTTTGAATCATGGAACCGCGCGATGATTTCACCCGCCAATTTCATTTTGGCCTCTTTGGGATGAAGCGTTTTGATCGACGCCATGTCGAGATCTGTCAGGATCTCATAATAGCGGTACATCAAATCGTCGCTGATCGACATCAATTTACCGAACATCTCATCGGCTGATTCATTGATCCCGACATAATTGTTCAAGGACTTGCTCATCTTGTTGACACCGTCGGTCCCCTCCAAAAGCGGCGTCATGATGACGACCTGCGGCTCTTGTCCATAAGCCTCCTGCAATTGGCGGCCCATGAGAAGATTGAACTTCTGGTCGGATCCGCCCAGCTCAATATCGGCTTTTAAATGGACCGAGTCATATCCTTGCAACAAGGGATAAACAAATTCAAGAAGACTGATCTCCTTTTTTTCTTCAAATCGCTTTTTAAAATCGGAACGAGCCAACATCTGGGCAACCGTAGAACGAGCCGTCAAGGAAAGGACTTTCTGCGCGGACAACTTGTCCAGCCAGGCGCTATTAAAAACAACTTCGGTCCGTTTTGGATCAAGGATCTTAAAAACCTGATCTTTGTAGGTTTTGGCGTTTTGATTGATTTTCGATCGGTCTAGCTGGGGCCGCACCTGGTCTTTGCCCGTTGGGTCACCTATCTGGGCGGTAAAATCGCCGATCAAAAAGAAAACTTGATGGCCGAGATCCTGGAATTGACGTAATTTTCGAAGAAGAACAGTATGGCCGAGATGGATATCTGGGGCCGTGGGGTCGAATCCTGCTTTTATGCGAAGCGGTTTTCTGTTCTTTTGACTGGAAAGAAGCTTTGCCTTGAGACCTTCCGGATTGATGATTTCAGCCGTACCACGCGAAATGCGTTCCAAAGATTCGTTAATGGCCATTCGCGTCATGGGGCATTCAGGAGGAAGGTTTATGAAGTGCTTATACTTTTGCGCTAACCCCGATTTTCATCTGCTCAACGTCGACTTTGATGATGCGCACTTTTAATTTGTCGCTGGGCTTCAAGGCAGCGGCTTTTTCCTTCTCGATCTCGGAAGAATAAACCAGCGCTTCTACATCGTCGTCGAGTTTGACGAAAACGCCGAAATTCGAATTTAAAACGACCTCAGCATCGACTTCGGAATCAATGGGATACTTCTGCGCGATTTCCGGCCAGGGGTTTTCCATGAGCTGCTTGAGGCCCAGATTGATCTTCCTGCTGGCGGGATCAACGGCCAAAACGCTCACCTCCACGTCCTGCCCTTTTTGCAAAACATCCTGCGGGTGATTGATCTTTTTTGTCCAGGACATGTCAGAGATATGGATCATCCCTTCCAGGCCGGAGTCCAGCTCCACAAACGCACCATAATCGGTAAACCCGCGCACCTTACCCTTGACCTTTGATCCGACCGGATATTTCTTTTCGGCGCCCAACCAGGGATTCTCTTCAAGCTGTTTCATACTCAAGGAGATCCGCTTGGAATCTTTGTCCACGTTGATGATCTGAACTTCAATTTCATCGCCGACCTTGAACATTTCCTGGGGGTTCACCAGCTTCTTCTGCCAAGTGATCTCCGAAGAATGAAGCAACCCTTCAATCCCCCGCTCGATCTCAACAAATACCCCATAAGGCATGACATTCACTACTTTACCTTTTGTTTTTGTTCCCGTCGGATATTTATCATAAACGCCATCCCAGGGATTGGCAACGATCTGCTTTAATCCAAGCGAAACCTTGGAATTCTCTTTGTCAAAATCCAGGATCAAAACTTCAATGCGATCACCGACCTTAACAAGTTCGGAAGGATGACTGACGCGCGTCCAGCTCATGTCGGTAATGTGCAACAATCCGTCGACACCGCCTAAATCAATGAACGCCCCAAAATCCGTAATGCCTTTGACCGTTCCGGTTCGGCGCTGACCCTTGATGAGTTCATTCCAGAGCTTATCACGAACAAGCTCTCTTTCCTTCTGAACAACTTCTCTGCGGGAAAGAATAAGATTGCGGCGCGCTTTGTTAAGCTTGGCGATCTGGAATTTATATTTTTGGGTCATGATATCCTGAGAGGAAACGCCTTTAAAAGCGGACAATGACATCGGCAGAAACGCTTCAACGCCATCGACGTCCACGATGAATCCACCCTTGACCTGCTTGACGATCCGGCCATCAACGATGTCACCCTCACGGATCACATCGCCCATCTTCATCCAGCCGCGCAATTTTTCCGCCTTCATGTGGGAAAGGACGAGGCGGCCTTCATCGTCTTCAATAGATTCGATCAGAACATCGATCTCGGCACCAGCTTCGAGCTTCTCTTCATTGCGGAATTCTTCGATAGGGACAAAACCTTCAGACTTAAACCCGATATCAACAACGGCTTCTTTATTATTGACCGAGATCACTCTGCCCTTGACGATCTCGCCTTCCTTAATATCGTGAAAGGTCTCTTTGTACAACCCTTCCATCAAAGCTTGTTTTTCCTGACTCATAGAAAAATACCTTCTTCCTTTTTAATTCGATTTTCAGTCGTAACCCGGGTGCGAAAAATTCGGGAAAACTGAAGGACACCATTATCGCAGAATTGATTATTTTGTCAATTAAAAATATTTACGATCCGTGGCCAGAAAAGAGACCCGGTCCATGACTTGGCGGGCGATGTCTGCGTAGGACTGGTGTTTGGTAAAATGCAATGGTGCGCCAAAGATAACCGTGACCCGGTGGCGTTTTAACACCTTGCTGCCCGGAGGAAGGACCTTATCAGAATCCTTAATATAAGCGGGGATGACCGGCACGCCGGCTTTGGCCACAATAAAACCTATTCCTTCATGAATTTTTCTTTCCCCACCGGCAGTTTGGCGGGTTCCTTCCGGAAAAAGGACGACCGGCGCGCCCTGCTTGAGCCGACGCAACATTTCCCGCATGGCCCGAAAATCCGAAGCCCCCCTTTTAATGGGGATGGCGTCTACTCTATATAAGAGATATCGCAGGACCCGATTGCGAAAAAGGGTGTCCTTGGTCACATAGCTTAATCGTCGCCGGCTGGCAAGACCCAAAATAAACGGATCCATGTTGCTGATATGGTTGCTGGCAATGATAAAACCTGAACCGACCGGAAGATTTTCCCGTCCGCTAACGGTGATGGGGTAGAAAAATACGCTTAAAGTTTTAAGAAAAAAATAAGAAATGTAATAGATCACGGTTATTTCGCTTGCAGCAGTTCCCGCCCGTATTTGATCAAGGTCTTGGCCCGCGCGGAGGTTTTCGCTTCCGAGTAGGCGCGCACCAGCGGTTCCGTGCCCGAAGGCCGCAACATCAACCAGCTTTCATCGGCACAAGTCAATTTAATACCGTCAAAATCCTTTATCCCAACGACGGGTTGCCCCAGAAGGGTCTTCAGCGACCTGACCTTCTCGGCATCAAATCTTCCCTTGCCTAATTCAAGATCGCAACGCTCATAATAATACCGCCCGAATTCCTTTTCCATATCCGCGAGGATCTTCCTGATGTTCTTCTTTTGATAAACCATCATCTCCAAAAGCAAAAGTCCGGCCAATGTTCCGTCGCGTTCGGGAATGAATCCCTGCACGCCCATCCCGCCGGCCTCTTCCCCGCCGGCCACGATTCTTTGTGAGATCATCAGATCCGAAATATATTTAAATCCGACTGGTGTTTCATAAAGTTTCACGCCCAACTTTTTGGCGATATTATCAATCATCGTCGTCCCGCAAATAGTTTTGACGATCCCGCCGGTACGGCCGCGATTGCGGATCAAATGTAACGCCAAAAGACCGAGGATCTTCTGAGGGTGAATGAAATCCCCGCCATAGGCGACCGCCGCGATACGGTCGGCATCGCCATCGAGGACCAAACCTAGATCGAATTTTTCCTTTTTAACGCGCTGCAAAATGCCGGAAAGATATTCGACGACCGGTTCGGGCTTCCCACCATCGAAATAAGGATTGACGTCATCGCGCATCAAGGACAAGCGGATGTTCGTCCCTTTAAGGATCTGCGCCATCAAACCATTGCCGCTGCCATGCATGGCATCGGTCAACACTTTGAATTTGGCTTCGCGGATACGCTTAAGATCGATGTACCCTTTGATGAATTTCAAATAATCGACCTTATAATCATATTTTTTGATCTTTCCTTCTTCAATCGCTTTATTGAAATCCATCGTCTGGACGGGCGTTTGATAAAGATAACTTTCGACCCTGTTGGTGATCCCGGCCGGAGCGCCGCCGCCTTTATCCGTCTTGATCTTCACGCCATTGAATTTTGCCGGATTATGGCTGGCCGTGATCATGATCCCCGCCACACTTTTGGTACGGATGACGCCATAACTTAAAGCGGGGGTCGGGATCGGACTATTGGAAAGAAAGGCATTGATCCCATTCTGCGCGAGAACGCAGCTGACCAGCTTGGCATATTCTTCGGATAAAAATCGCGTGTCATAACCTACCGCAAGCGTTTTTGTACCGGCCTGAAGATCGCGATTCACCCATTCGCTCACCGCCTGGGCGATGATACGGACGTTCTTGAAAGTAAAATTATCGGAGATCACCCCCCTCCATCCATCGGTGCCAAATTTGATCTCGGTATTCTTGCTGTCTGCCATATTGACTCCTCTTTATCGTTACGATTTGTTCAGCTTGTATAATTTGTGCTTACGGATATAACGAAGAACATTTTCCGGTATCAGATGCTGGACCGTCTTGCCGGCGACCAGCCGACGGCGGATATCGGACGATGAAGTATGCACGCCGGGGATGATCATCGACTTGACCCGTATTTTAGAACGGATCGTCTTAAACCCGGGACGATAAACGGCGATAAACGAAACTATCTTAACAAGTTCCTGAATATTCTTCCACGTGTGCAACGTGACGATATGATCGCTGCCAATGATGAAAAAAAGCTTCGCGCCGGGATAATGCTGCTGAAAATGCCGGACCGTGTCAATGCTGTAAGACTTGCCCCCTTTGGCGATCTCGAAAGGCGAAACTTCCAAATGACGGTTACCGCGCACCGCCAGACGCACCATGCGCAAACGGTCTTCGGCAGCGATCAGATTGCGTCCGCTTTTATGCGGCGGTAAACAGGCCGGGACAAAAATGACTTTGTCCAAATTAAATTTTTCCAAAACTGCCTGGGCGATCATCAAATGCCCGATATGGATCGGATTAAACGTGCCGCCTAAAATGCCTATGCGCTTCATAATGATGGGGATAAAACTTACTTTCGTATCTGTCCTTTTCCATAGACCTGATACTTATACGTCGTCAATTCCTCCAGGCCCATCGGCCCGCGGACGTGCAATTTGTCCGTGCTGATGCCGACCTCCGCGCCGAAACCGAACTGATAGCCGTCGGTAAACCGTGTGGAGGCGTTGGCATAAAGGCAGGCGGAATCGACCGCTTTCAGAAATTGTTCGGCCTCTTTATTATCTTTCGTCACGATGGCATCCGAATGATGCGATCCATAGGTATTGATATGTTCAATGGCATCCTTGAGACTATCCACGACCCTGACGGATAAAATAAGATCAAGATATTCTTCGGTCCAATCTTTTTCTGTCGCTGACTTAACCCCGGAACCAATAATACGTCGCGTTTGCGAACACCCACGGATTTCAACGCCCGCTTTACGTAAATCGCCGATCATAACCGGCAAAAACCGTTTAGCAATGTTGCGGTTCACCAGCATCGTTTCCATCGCGTTGCAGACACCCGGGCGCTGCACCTTGGCGTTAAAGCAGATCGAACGCGCCATATTCATATCGGCTTTATCGCTGACATAAGTATGGCAGACACCTTTGTAATGTTTGACGACCGGGATACTGGAGTGCTCGGTGACAAAACGGATGAGCCCTTCCCCGCCGCGGGGAACGATCAGATCGACATATTGATCCTGGCACAAAAGGATATTCACGGCCTGACGGTCCGTTGAAGCGACAAGCTGGACGGCCTCGGCAGGCACTTTGGTACGCTTTAAGGCATCTTTAAGCACGGAAAAAATAGCGTGATTGGAATGAAGGGCTTCTTTGCCACCTTTTAAAATAACGGCGTTGCCGGATTTCAGGCACAAACCGATGCAATCGCTGGTGACATTGGGACGGGACTCGTAAATGATCCCGATAACGCCAAAGGGAACACGTACTTTCTTAATGACCAGACCGTTGGGCCGCTTCCAGGTGTTTAAAATCTCTCCGACCGGATCTTTGAGTTTCGCCGTATCGAGCAAACATTTTGCCATCTCATCAATTCGTTTACTGTTAAGGGTCAGTCGGTCAATGAGGGCTTTGGCATAATTCTCTTTTTGCGCCGCATCCAAATCTTTCTGATTTTCTTTCATTAGATAGGCTTTGCGCTGGACCAGCGCCTTGGCCATCGCACGCAAAGCGGCATTTTTTACGGATGTCGGCGACAAAGACAACTCCCTCGAGGCAGCTTTGGCCTTGGCGGCCATTTGAACGATCGTATTATTGGAAGATTTATTATACATGGATCCCCTGATTATCTCTGACACAACACAAGGTTGTCGCAATGGATGACTTCCGGCTTGCCCTTTTTCTCTTCGATCTTCGCCAGATCAGCAGCAGAATAATTAACGAGCCCTCGCGCGATTTCCTGATCATTTTTGTCAAAAACAACCACCACGTCATCCGCGCTGAAATTTCCTTTCCAGGAAACAATGCCCGGCAACAACAGGCTGCGTCCGCCTTTAAGCAACGCCTCCCGGGCGCCGTCATCGACCGTCAAAACCCCCTTCGGTTGAGCGCCGAAAGAAATCCAATGACTCTTGGCCAGACGCTTGCCTTCCTTCTCGACGAAAAATGTGCCAATGCGCTCACCTTTCAAAACACGCAAAAGAACATCTTCGCTCTCTCCGTTGGCAATGACACACGGGATGTTGGCATGCGTGGCCATTTTGATCGCCTGCAGTTTTGCCGTCATCCCGCCCCGGGACATATGCTTTTTATCGGTCCCTCCGGCGACACTTTCAATGTCCCCGGTGATCTCCCGTATTTCCTGGAACAATTCTTTTTTGCCGTCCTTGAAATTGAACAGCCCCTCGACATCGGATAAGATCAAAAGCAAATCTGCCTGGACCAAACAGGCCACCAAGGCGGATAATTTATCGTTATCGCCGAACTTGATCTCATCGGTAGCGATGGTGTCATTCTCGTTAACGACCGGCACGACATGCCGCTGCAAGATCGCCTGAAAAGTATTGCGGGCGTTGTTGTAACGGACACGGCTATTAAAATCCTCCCAGGTCAACAAGACTTGGGCGCACTTGGTTTTGTTTTCGCTGAATAAATGAATATATTTATTCATCAACGCGGCTTGGCCGATAGCGGCCAATGCCTGCAGCGAGGCCAGATCCGTCGGACGTTTCTTCTGTCCCAATTCACCCATCCCCAGGACAATGGCCCCGGAACTGACCAAGACCACCTCCACACCGGCACGCTGGAGGGAAGCGATCTGTTTGGCCAATGAAGCCAAATGTGCTGTGCGCGGCTTCATGGCGTACGTGGCGATCACGCTGGAACCGACTTTGACGACGATCCGTTTGACAGGTCTGGGGAATTTTCTTAACATAAAGCTTTCTGCAGCCGCTTAATGAGCGGCGCAAAACCTTCTTTGTTCAGGCTGGAGATCGCGAAAATCTTTTCCTTTTTATATTTTTTCTTAAATCTTTTGAGATGCTCCGCGGCCTGTGGTAGATCCATCTTGTTGGCCACGACGATTTTTTGCTTGGCGATCAACTGATCGCTATATTCCCGCAATTCATGTTCCAGCTTCGCGTAATCATCCAGCGGGTCACGCCCTTCCGTACCTGCCATATCGATCATATGAAGCAAAATTTTAGTACGTTCGGCGTGGCGTAAAAAGCGATCCCCCAATCCCCTGCCCTCATGCGCGCCTTCGATGATGCCGGGCAGATCTGCGATGATAAAATCTTTGCCGTTGGGATCATCGTCCGCGGCACGAACGATGCCTAAAATCGGCTGCTTGGTCGTGAACGGATAGTTGGCGACTTTTGATTTAGCATTCGAAATTCCGGTGATAAACGTGGATTTTCCGGCGTTGGGAAACCCGATGATCCCCACATCCGCGATCAATTTCAATTCCACATCAAGGGTGCGTTCTTCGCCTATTCCCGGCAACGTGATCGTCTTGCGGGCCTCATTACCCAGCCCGCCCGGCGCGCCTTTGACAATGACAACGAATTGCTTGTCCGCGACCAGATCGCGGATCAACAGACCCGTCGCGTGATCCCTTAGAATGGTCCCGACCGGCACACGGATAACGCAATCGGTGCCTTCTTTGCCGCTTTTCCCTTTGCTGCTGGCATTGCCACCCTTGGCGGCGCGGTAATGCTGCTTATATTTAAGGTCTAAGAGCGTCTGGATGCCGCGGTCGGCGATCACAACGACGTCGCCTCCCTTGCCGCCGTTGCCGCCATCGGGCCGGGGATAACGCATCCATCTGTCCCGGTAAAAGCTTTCACATCCCTGTCCGCCGTCACCCGACTTGACACGTATCCGTGCTTGATCAACGAATGTCATCACGGCTGATTTACCCGGCGATCTTTGTGATATTAAGGACCGTCAATTTTTGCCGGTGTCCGCGAAGCGTTGCGGAATCTTTCCGACGGCGAAATTTAAACGCCAATACCTTGCTGCCCGAGAGATGGCTTTGCACTTTAGCCGTGACCTTGACATCCTTGAGGAAAGGCTGACCTACACGCACTTCGGAACCGTTGGCGAACACAAGCACCTGGTCCAAAGTGATCTGGCTTCCTTCGTCGTCTTTGAGACGATTCGTACGGATAACGTCCCCTTCGGAAATTTTATACTGTGAACCACCTATTTGAACTACGGCATACATGAGCAACCTCCTTTTACGATTATAAGTCTAGGATAAGTAATATTAGAATTAAGGGAGAAATTATACTACAAAACATCCAAAATTAGAAGAGAGTCTTTTGGGGGTGCGTTACAGGCACTTTCACCATGTTAAGCAGGGAACGGACATGTCTGTTCCCTGCTCTAAGCTATTTTAACCCTCCCGCGGCCATCACAGAATGGACACGGCCCGAATGAAATCGATTCGATGGTCTTGCCCGTTCTGGCTCTGGTCATCTCCACCAGCCCTAAGGGGGATATTTTGTTGACCTCTGTCTTGGCCGGATCCTTAGCTAATTCACGCTGAAGCGCCTCCAGGATCTTACGCTTGTGATCTTCCCTGGTCATATCAATAAAATCGATAACGATGATGCCCCCGAGGTCCCGCAGTCGCAGCTGCCGAGCGATCTCCGGCACCACCTCCATATTGACCATAAACGCAGCGTCTTCGGGCGAGGCGCGGGTCTTAAATTTTCCACTATTGACATCCACGACGGTCAGACCTTCCGTCGGCTCAATGACAATATACGCTCCGGACTTGCAATACACGTCCGTATCGTATATCTTTTGCAGTTCTTTGGAGACATTGCGGGCATCAAATAGCGGCACGTGACCGTTGTAATGGTGGATCTTGCTGACCATATGCCGGCCAATGAGCGTCTGAACGAATTTGCGGATACGATCATATTCCTCGGCATTATCGATAACCAATTTATCGACCTCTTCGTTGAGATAATCGCGCACGATCCTCCAGGTCAGCTCACCCTCTTCATAGATCAGGGCAGGCGCCTTTTCGACTTGCGATTTTTTGTGGATCTTCAACCAAATGCTATACAAAAATCGTGCATCCCGGATCAATTCTCCTTTGCCTTGTTTGGAAGAAGCGGTCCGGATAATAAATCCACCGACCTTGGCAAAACCGAATCCTTTAACGACCTCCCGCAGCCTTTGGCGCTCCTGGACATTCTCGATCTTTTTGGAAACGCCGGTTTGCTTGTCATACGGCATATAAACGACAAATCGGCCCGGCAATGTCAGATGAGTGGTCAGACGGCCCCCCTTTTCGCCAAAGGGGTCCTTGACGACCTGTACTAGAATTTCCTGGCCGACCTTTAACTGGGGATGGTCCTCGCGACGGTGATGATGATGGCGGTGGTCCGTCGAGTCTTTTTTCTCCGGCCCGTTCTGTTTGGGCTTCTTGAACATCTTGTTGAAGAATTTGCGGGGGGCGGAAAGGTCTTCATCGGTAACGGGCGTGACGACATCCGTCAGGTACAAAAACCCGTTGCGTTCCTGCCCGATGTTGACAAAGGCGGCGTTGATCGACGGCAAGATCGATTCGACGCGCCCTTTATAAATATTTCCTAGAAGGGACTGGTAGCGGTCAACTTCAATATGAAAATCATCCACGCGGCCGTTTTCGAGAATCGCAACAAGACGCTCTCCTTTTTGTGTTTGAATAAGGATTTCTTTAGACAATCTATCACCTCAAATTTTTTTCTGGTTACTTTCATTATTTTCATCAAGTTCATGTTTTTCCGAGAATCTGTCATCTTTTTTATCCGGCAGGAGCGATCTCCGGCGTAATGATATGGGGCGTTATAAAAATCATCAAATCCGTTTTCGTGTTCGTCTTTTCCGACTTTTGGAATATCAAACCAAGGACCGGGACATCCCCCAATAAAGGCAGCTTCTTTTTCGTGTCGGTAAGCTGGTCCTTGACCAATCCGGCAATGACCAAGGTTTCGCCACTTTTGATCATCACCCGGGTCTTGGTCGATTCATTGCTCAACTGCGGCAAGGAAGTATTTTCTACAACGACCGTCCCGATGATGGCCGTGATCTTCGGCTGGACGTCAACCGTGACAAAACCGGCATTGTTCACGTGAGGGGTCACGTCAAAGATGATCCCGATATCCTTGTATTCCCATCCCGATACCTGTAAGCGCGCCTGCTCTTCGTTATAGGTATATTGAGGGATAGGATATTGGGTCCCCACCATGATCTGGGCGGCCTGGTTGTCCATGGTCACTATCCGCGGGTTCGACAGGATGTTCGTATCCGTTTTTTGCTTCAACATTTCAAAAACCGCCTGAACTTGCGTAAAGTTAAGAGTTCCATAGGTAAACTCCGCGTTAGCCGAACCCAGCGTGTCGTCCACTCCGGGGAAAGAATCGCGCGCATACTTACTTTCCGATGTGTTGGTAAATGGAAAGGTGATCGGCCGTTCCGACCCTGCAATGGTTATCTTGCTCATCCAGTCAATTCCCAGATTTTCTTCATTATCAAAACTTGTTTCAACGATCTTGGCCTCGATCAAGACCTGCGGTGTCGTGCGGTCCAGTTTCTTGACAACCCCTTCCATTAGATCGATACGTTTGGCAATATCAGTGATGATCAGAGTATTGGTGCGCTCATCATAATTAATACTGCCGCGCTCGGAGCGCATCTTCTCGATCGACGCGATAATTTCCGAAGCCCTCCCGAAGTTCAAAACAAACGTTTTTGTCTCCAACGGTTCCTGCTCGGCTAAAATGATCGCGTTCTCCCGGCGCTGTTTAAGGTTCTCCACCGTCGTGACCGTAATAATGTTCCCCTTCTGTTCGTAGGCATATCCGTAGGTTTCCAAGACAACCTCCAGCGCCTGTTTCCAGGGCACATCATTGAGCTGGATCGTGACCAAGCCGGTCACTTCAGGGCCGACGACGATATTCACGCCGCTTTTGTAGGAAAGTATCTTCAGGACATTGGAAATGTCGGCATCGCGAAAATCCAGGCTGACATTGCTATCGTGCGCATCAGGAACTTTTTCCTGAACAACTTGTGGATTATCTTGAACCGGGGCAACCTGCGGTTCATCTTGCGCATACACGTTCCCGCCAAGAAGAGCGAACATACAAAACAGTATAACCCTTCTTTTTAAAATCATCATGCTACTCCTCCTTGTTAAGTTTCAATTCAAATGTTTGCTCACCCTGCTTCAGGATGACTATATTTTTGCCGATTTCCGCGACCGCAAGCGATCCCAGCAGATCGCCTTTCTTGACGATCTGCCCATTGATGATGGCCAAATTCTGTCCATTGACCCCCAACATGATCCCCTCGATCTTCAGATCACTGGCCTGGAATTCCTTATCGTAATTGATGATGTTTCCCGTTGAACTCACTAACGGCCAGAGCGGATCTCTTTTTCCATGGTCATCATACATAAAAGCGTCTTGCCCGGCCCAGGCACAGAACAAGGCCGTGCTCAAGACCAGCAAACAGATCACCCAAGCGATTTGCGATCTTTTCATGGCCCCTTTTCCTCAAATACAATGGCTTGAAGATTCATTTTAAGTGTGTGCGCATGCGCATCTTCTCCGGTAAGAATCGAAAACGACGTCACGTACAAAAACAGGTCATTTTTTTCCAGTTGATTCATGAACCGCCCCAGATCATGATAACCACTTTTTGCCTGAACCAGGATCGGCAAGGCGTAATAAGTTCTCTTGCTGTCATCCAACAACACTTTCTGACTCTCAATGGAAGGCATGATCTGATCGATCCTGATGTTATTCTGGTTCGCCATACGGGAGATCTGCTCCAGGATAATAGACACTTCCTCTTTGGATTTGATCGTTTGACTGGTCTGCGCCAGTTGGCCTTCCAGCCGCTTGACTTCAGCCTGATAAAAAGCCAATTTCCCAATATCCCCCTGGGCCTTTTCGATGTCCTGCGAAAGGAGCTTGATCTCCGGATTTATCTTTGTCAGAGTGTTCAGTTGCGGACGCATGAGGATGAAATAATCCAGAAGAAAAATGAACAAAAGCGCGCCGATAAAAATATAACGCCGGTTTTTTTCATTTATTTTGCTGACAACCTCGGAAATCTTCGCCTTCATTTCAACCTCACGGTGATCATAAAATCGGCAATGTCCATTTGCTTGATCTTGCGCCTCTGGATGGAACCAAGCTCAAGATCGTTGAAATATTCCAAGAACTCTCTCTGGCTTTTCAAGGTCGACGTAAATTGATGGACATTGATCATCGCCTCATTATCCGTTGAGATCGCACTTCCTTCGATCAGCAAAACATCTCCCTCAAGATTGATCCGTTTGAGCCAGACACCCCGCGGGATGCTGTCGCTAAGGATATTCAATTTTTGCGCCCAGCATATTTTACGCACGGGAAGAATATCGGCAACGGCCTTTTGCGTGCTTTGCAAAACTCGCAGCTCATTAAGGACCTTTTCCACCTGCTGTTTCTGCGGAGAAACGGCCTCCATTTTTTTCTGAAATTCTTTATGTTTGGCTACATTACGGATGTTAATAACAAGCAAAGAGACATGCACCAAGATCAGCAAAACAATTAAACCGCCCCCAAGGCCGATGACGATCTCCAGGGGGATATTAAACTCCTTCAAGGAAAGATTGCCTTTTTTCTTTTTTCGAAGTGAATAAGGGATCAGGTTAATTTCGATCATAGCGGTACATTGCGAGCCCGACAGCCACTCCAAGCCGGATGGATTGCCTGTGGAACTCCTCTCGCGAAAGGTTTGAGGACAATTTTAATTGGGCGACCGGATCCCATACGCCGACCTTGATCTCGAACGCTTTCTCCAGTGTCGCTTCAATGCCATTAAGGAGCGAACCACCGCCGGTGAGCAATAATTGTTTAATTTCGCAATTTCGTTCCGTTGTAAAATAATCGAATGAAAGTTTTAATTCCTGGATCATGTTCATCAAGGATGATTCGCAGGCCGCCAGGACCTGTTCCGATTTGTCCGCGGGATCCTGCTTGAGCCGTTGCGCTTCCTCCAAACTGACACCAAGGACATTGCTGATTTTTTTCGTAAAACCCCGCCCGCCGATAAAGATGTCCCTGGTGAACCGGGGTAATTTATCAACGAGGATCGTTAAATTACTGACAGATTCCCCCATGTCAAAAAGAGCGATCACGGAATCTTCTCCCCTGGCAAGATCTCCCGGTCCCAACACATATAAACCATTCGCCAAGGCAACGGCGTTGATACCGATAAAATCCGTTTGAATGCCGAGCTTGGTCAACAATTGCACCCTCTGGTCAACCAGCTCCTTCTTGGCGGCCGCCGCCATCACGGACATATTCTTATCTTTGCCCTGCGGGTCCAGGATAAAACAATCAGTATAGATCTGGTCTTGGGTGAAAGGAAAATATTTATCGGCTTCTATGGCGAAGGAATTCCTTAGATCATTGAGCGGCATGCGCGGCATTGCGATGTAGCGGATCAACGTGCCTTTGCCGGAAACGGCGGTGTGGACGCCGGAGTACGGAGGCTCGAGGCGATCGAGAATCTTCTTAAGCGTTGCTTCAGTATTATCGTTGACAACCGGCTCGATACCCCAGTGCAACAACTGAAAGGCGTCACCATTCTTTTCGATCTGGACGAACTTGCAATCACTATTGCCGATATCCAGTCCGACCGAAGATCCCTCTTCTTTCGCGGAAATAAATTGTTTGATTAATCCAAAATATTTGTTTAAAAAATTAGACATAACAACGGTAGAATCAATTTTAAGGAATAACAATATTTATAATATATATATTAAAGGAGCAACGGTCTCTGGGCAAGCAGTAATTAAAATATTTACCGGGGTTTGGGGGTATAAAAAATAGGAGGCTCATCAAACGAGCCTCCTATTTTTTCTAAGATACGCGCGTATTCAAACGCCATGTATTACGGCGTTAAAATACCGCCTGTGGTCATGGTGAATGTGGTTGTACCCGTCGTTCCAACAGTAGCAGGAGTTGCCGTGAATGTGTAACCTCCTCCACTATTGAAGTTACACCCATAGTTAAACCCTGCCAAAAGCCGCCCACAGTAGCCTGTATTGATGTACGGTGGCGTCGCCCCGGTTAAGGACGATTCATCGGCGGGATAATTTCCGTTGTTCGCGGTAGCGAACGTTTCGGATGACGTCGAAAGGGTACGTAATGTCCCCTTAGCGAGTGCATCGTTGGCCGAGATCTTTGCCCTTAACAAGTTAGGAATGGCAATAGCGGCCAATAACGCGATGATCGCGACGACAATCATGATTTCCACAAGCGTGAAACCCTTTTGATTGCCTCTTTTCATTTTCATTGTAGTATCCTCCTTTCTGGTTCGTCATTTCGAACCGCCGGATTACCATCCCGTCAAGATCCGCGAAAAGAGGCAAGTAAGTATGATTACGTGTTTGAACCCTCTTTCCCGCTAACAATCCAGACAAGAAATTATAATCCCGCTGGTCCGAGTAAAATTCCAATGAACTGCTTAAATTCTAGACCCTCCCTCTAGGGTTGTCAATCCATTCTTCAATAAAAAAGCCTATTTCCACTGTAAGAAATAGGCACCTGTATTCTGCAATCCTTCGCAGCGGCAACTGGCTGCCCTGTACCGTTCTGGTACAGGGCCCTCTAGCTTTGTGCCCCACCCTTACGAGTGGTTTACCTTTTTCAACTGCCACCTAGTTATATCTGGTTAAAGTATAGCATTTCGTACCTTGGTTTGTCAAATTGACCTAACACCAAGCTACAGCAGCAGTTAGGGCTGCGGGGAAACAACAATGGTTCCGAGATGGAACATTTCCCTTTTAAGACGGATATTTTCATCGTAGAGGTTGACAAATTTCCGACGCAACAGATAGCTCTCTTCCGTAAGCCCATTTATGTTGGTCAACTCTTTTTTTTGAGCAGAAGAAAGCTTCTTCTCCAGTTCTCTCTGGCGCGATTTCAATTTGGCGATCTCTTTATCCAATTGACCAGCGTATTTCTTTGTCGATTCCGGCTTCGCCCCGGCCTGTCTATCGACAAGCTGCTGCTGCAACTGCGCCTGCCTTGCTTTCAACTGAGCTACTGCAGCATCTTCAGTCGCTGGTTTTATCGTCGCGCGCAGACTTTTTTTGTTGCGCGCCAAAGCCGCATCCAATTCATTTTTTCTCTGCCGAAACGTCTTCTGGATCGCCTTTTCAGAAGTCGCGTCTATCTTCTTTTTGAGTTGTTCAATATCCTGACGATAAACAGTCTCCGGAAGCGCGACATTCGTCCCTGCCGGATCGCGCAACGTGCCCGATAACTCTCCCTTGCGTGATTCCAGCAAAGCAAGCTCCTGACGTAACAACTGGATATGCGCGCGATATCCCTCTGCCTTGGAGACTAAAAGACGGTTCTGGTCCGCAAGCTTCTGGTAGCTGCGCTTTAAACCTTCCAGGCTCACATCAACCATCTTATCGATCGTTCCATCTTCAAAAGTCTGGGCAAATGCCGGGGCCGCGGCGCATACGCATACAAAAAAGATTATAAATATTTTTTTCATAATTATAGAATTTGAGTGATCGTAATGATCGGCAAGAACAAGGCAATAACGATAAAGCCGATCACGATACCTAAAAAACCGATGATCAGCGGCTCGATGATGCTCGTCAGTCCTTCCACGGCCGCGTCGACCTGGTCGTCGTAAAATTCAGCGATCTTTAAAAGCATTTTCTCCATCTGCCCGGATTTTTCCCCGATGCCGATCATCCGGGTCACCATGGGAGGGAATACGCCGCTTTTGCTCAAAGGTGCGGCAAGGCTTTCCCCCTCGCGCACGCTGGTCTTTACGTCCTCAACGGTCAATTCCAGCAAACGGTTACCGATGGTCTTCCCAACGATCTCAAGCGATTCTAAAATCGGAACACCGCTTTGGATCAACGTCGCCAGCGTCCGGCTGAAACGGCTGATAGCGACCTTGCGCAGCAGATCCCCAAAAATCGGCAAACGCAAAACGCTGCGGTCGATGACCAGCGCCCCTTGCGGCGTTTTATGCCACTGCTGGAGGCCAACGACGATGATGACGATCCCGCCAACAAGAAACAATAAATATTTTCTAAGAATATCACTGACCGCAATGAGCACCTGGGTCATGGCCGGGAGTTCACGGTTAAACGACGCGTAAATTCCTGCGAAGGTAGGAACGACCTTGACCAATAAAATGGTCGTAATGATAATGGCCATACAAACGACGACGATCGGATAAATCAGGGCGGACTTGACCTTGCGCTGGAGGCGTAACGTTTTTTCCAGATAAGACGAAATACGGTCCAGGATCTTGCTGAGCACGCCGCCGGTTTCGCCGACCTTGATCATGTTGACGTAAAGAGTATCAAAAACGGCCGGATGTTTAGCGAATGCCGCCGAAAGGCTGTTGCCGTGCTGAATATCATCGCGGATACTGATCAAAACGCGCTTAAAGGTGGGATGTGTGACCTGCTCCTGCAAGGCGTCGATCCCCTGCATGATCGGGATCCCCGCGTCGACCATCGTGGCTAACTGACGGGAAAAAATGACGATCTCATCGGCCTTGACTTTCTTGCTGCGAAACGTCTTCTGTCTGGCGGCGACTTCTTTGATCTCATCGATGGAAATAATAACAAATTCCCGCTTGCGCAGCTCTTCAATGACGGCCGTCTTGCTGTCGGCGGCGATCTTGCCGGCGACAGTGCGGGAATCTTTATTTTTGGCGACGTATTTAAACGTGGACATGCTTCAGAGACTTTCAAAACACTGCACCTTAAGAAATTCTAGCGATAACACTGGCTGATCGCCTTTTCGATTTCTCTTCGGGTAGAAATAAACGGAGCTACCTGACAATTGGTGCGCTGCCCGACATCGGCCCTTATGTCCATATCCAAAGGATCTAGCATCACAAGGCTCAAGACATTACCCACCCGGTCTAGGGGCATGATGCAATGACGGCAAGCCAGTTCCTTAGGAACAAGAGCGACGACGTCACGATTGATCTCATAACGGTCAACAGCAATATAGGGAAGGTGGCATTGGATGACCAGGGCGGCGATGACTTCCTGCTCCTCAATGAACTTCAGTTTGACCAGAATTTCCCCAAGATAGCCCCCCTCGCGTCTCTGGATGCGCAGGGCCAATTCCAATTGCGAAGGCGTGATTTTTTTACGCTCAAGAAGGATATCGCCCAAAAAACGCTTTTTACCAATAATATTCTTGTCTTCTTCCGCCATATTATTCTCCGAGACCCAAAATCTCAAAACTTGTGTTTATTGTAACATTAAATTCGTTATTTTGCACACGAAGAAAAAAAATTCCACAGCACCTGGATTATTCACTGGTTGTCACCCTTAATACCTCCTCAAGCGTGGTCAATCCAGCGACACATTTTTCCATCGCGTCTTCCCAAAGCGTCTCCATCCCCTTTTTATCCTGCGCGTATTTTTTTATATCCCCGGAAGACTTTCCGTTAAGCAACATGTCACGTACCATATCGTCTATTTCCAAAACCTCGGTAATACCTAAACGTCCGCGATATCCCGTATTAAGACAATTCTTGCAACCCTTACCGGCGTAAAAAATAACCCCGGGCTTGAAGCGATAATCCAGATCCTTGAGGACTTCTTTGGGGATATCCACCGGCTGTTTGCATTGTTCGCATATCCTCCGGCAAAGGCGCTGGGCGCTGACTAAGATCAAACTGGAAGCGACCAAAAACGGCTCCACCCCCATGTCAATCAACCGCGTCAGAGCGCCGGCGGCGTCGTTGGTGTGCAGGGTGGAAAAGACCAATTGTCCCGTCAAGGAGGCCTTGATCGCGATGTCGGCGGTTTCATTATCCCGGATCTCGCCGATCATCACCACGTCCGGACTCTGGCGCAAAATGGCCCGCAACCCTTCGGCAAAGGTGAGCCCGATCTCGGCGTTGGTATGAATTTGGGTCAGCCCATCGACTAAATATTCGACCGGATCTTCAACGGTGACGACATTCCGGTCAACGGTATTGAGGGTATTGATTATAGAATACAGAGTCGTTGATTTTCCGCTTCCGGTCGGACCGGTGACCAGCATCATGCCAAACGGCCTTCTGATCGCCTCTTCCATGATCTTCACGTGCTTTTCGGTAAATCCAAGTCCGCCCAGCCCGATAGACAGACTTTCCTTATCCAGGATACGCATGACGATCTTATGCCCGAAGGTTATGGGAAGAATGGATACGCGAAAATCGACCTCCTTGCTGGCAACCCTCAATTTAAAACGCCCGTCCTGGGGCACATGGACGGCGGTGATGTCCAGCCGGGACATGATCTTGATGCGGACCGTCACCGCGTTCTGGTTTTCCTTGGGGATCTCGAGAATATCCCTTAAAACGCCGTCAATACGGTAACGCACCCGGACATGGTCGACCATCGGTTCAATATGAATATCCGAGGCCCTCTGGTGCAACGCTTCCTTGATAATGAGGTTGACCATCCGGATGATCGGGGCCTTTTCGCTCTCATCAACGACCGAGTCAAGGTTCTCGTCTTTTCCCCGCTCGCTGACGATCTCAAAGTCCCCTACATCGATATCTTTGCTGATATCGGACACGGACGCCGCGGTCTGCACGCCGTAATACTGGTCGATGGTCCGGGCAATATCCTCGCTGGTGCTCATAACAACCTCGATATCTTTGCCGGTGATGTTCTTTAGATCATCAATGGCAAAAATATTCAACGGGTCCGCGATGGCAATGGTGATAGAATTTTCCAGCGTGGAAAGCGGAATAATGTGATACTGCCGGGCTACGCGTTCCGGGATGACCTCCTTTAAAGATTGATCGATCCGGTATTTACCCAAATTAATGAAAGGGATGTTCAGTTCGCGCACGAGCAGGACCAACAGGTCCTTCTCGCTGATCAGCCCTTTCTGGATCAGGGCCCTATCCAAACTGATGCCTTTTTTCTTCTGCAGGGCGAGGGCCTCATCAATGTCCTTTTGCTTAAGCTGCTGGGACTGAATGAGGCTTTTTAAAACTTTATCTTTAAGCGTTTCTGGCATAATTTTTTATTCGTCGATGGCCGTGACCCGCAAGACCTCCTCCAGCGTGGTCAGCCCGGCGGCGGCCTTGGCCAAACCATCCTCACGCATGGTCTTCATTCCTTGCGCGCGCGAGGCCTCTTTGATCTTGGACTCTCCCGCCCTTGCCAAAACGAGCTCCTTGATCTGCGGCGAAAAAATAAGGATCTCCGTAATACCCACCCGCCCCTTGTACCCGGTCTGAAAACAGCGTTTGCAGCCTTTGCCGCGGAACAATTCGACGTCCTTGCTGGAGTGAATTATTTTCAACAACCCGATGCGCTCGGCGACCGAACGCGAGATGACCTGCGATTCTTTGCAAAAGGGGCAAATCTTGCGCAAAAGCCTTTGGGCGATGATCGCCAAAACCGATGAACTGATCAAAAACGGTTCAATGCCCATATTTTCCATGCGGACAATAGAACCGGCTGCCGTGGTCGTATGTAAAGAACTTAATACCAGGTGACCCGTCAGAGCCGCCTTGACGGCGATGTCCAACGTTTCAGCATCACGGATCTCCCCGATCATGATGATATTGGGATCCTGGCGCAGAATGGAACGAAGCGATGCCGGGAACGTCAACCCCACAGCCGGCCTAACGTTGACCTGGTTTATCCCCTTCATCTGGTATTCGACCGGGTCTTCGACCGTCACGATATTTTTTCCCGGCGAATCGACATATTTAAGGATCGAATAAAGTGTGGTGGTCTTACCGCTTCCCGTGGGGCCGCACGCCAGGATGAGCCCGTGGGGTTTTACCACGCATTCGCGCAGACGCTTTAAGGATCCCGGCTCGAATCCGAGGGTTTCAATGTTAAGGACCGACGTGTCCTGATCAAGCACGCGCAAAACGACCTTTTCTCCCAAAACGGTGGGCAACACGTTGACACGAAAATCCACCTCGCGTCCACCGCCGATGATGGTTTTAAAACGTCCGTCCTGCGGCAGACGATGTTCGGAAATATCCAGGTTCGCGATAACCTTGATCCGTGAGACGATAGGGAAAAGCAAAACCTTCGTCATGCGGTCGATCTCGCGGATCACCCCGTCGATGCGGTAACGCACGCGCACGGACCTCTCCAACGGTTCGATAAAAACGTCGCTGGCCTTGGACAAAACCGCCTGCTGAATGATCGTATCCGTCAGCTTGATGATCGGGGCTTCCTCACCCAGCTGCTCAACGCCGGCCTGATCAGCCGCCTCCTTGACCAGCTCCAGCTCTCCCGTATCCTTGATGTCCTTGATGATAGCCTCAAAAGTTTCGGTGGGCGTGACAAAGGCTTCCTGATGGCCATAATATTTTTCGATGGTCTTCTCGATATCCTTTGGTTTACTGATAATGGGATTGATGGTATACCCGGTCAAAGCTTTAATGTTGTCGATCGCGAAAATATTCAACGGGTCGGCCATCGCCAGAGTCAGGCGATCTCCCATAACGGAGATCGGCATGATCTGGTATTTGGCGGCAATATCTTTGGGGATGATCTTGATTAGCTCGGGGTCGATCTTCAAGCGAGAAATGCTGATGGGCGGATAACCAAGGTCCTGGCTCAACAGATGCGTCAGTGTATCCTCATCGATCAACTTCAGCCGGATGAGGATCTTATTCAATTCTTCGCCGGTCTTCTTTTGCTCATCCAGGGCATGCTGCAAATCTTCCCGGGAAATAAGCTTGTCGCGGATAAGAATTTCCTTGATGCGGTCTTTTAGGGATGCCATAGGACGTTACACGTCAAGGTTGCAAGGGGGCGTTAACCAATTTTTGAATAGTATTTGTCGATCGACAACTTTATCTCGGTCGTCGTACTGACGAAGACCTGAACAGTGCATCCAGTGATCAGCTCAACATCCTCGGTCGCTTGGAAATTAAGCGGGTTGGCCATAGCCAGTGTGAGACTTTTACCGATCTTGTCGATGGGGATAAGGCAAAATTTGCGGCAGAGACTTTCCGGAACCGCGTTGATCACTTCCGGGTCGATCTCATAATTCGCCAGAGGCAAATAAGGGAACCCGTACTGACACGTCAGCGCCTGGGCGATGTCTTTTTCCGTCGCAAATTTCAGGTGAACAAGAATCTCGCCCAGGAGACCCCCGTTTTTGTCCTGATAGTCGCGGGCAAGGTCCAGCTGTTCATGACTGATGACTTCTCGCTCAATGAGAAGCTCGCCTAATTGTTTAGTGGTTGCCTTCTTAAAATTCTTCATATCGTTTAATTTTACTATACACCTATCAACAGCACAATTATAAATTCGGTTAAAATACTGTCCTGCGTTTATTAAGTCCCAATAAAAAGCCGATCATAATGGCAAAAGCCAGAAATGAGGTGCGTCCATAGCTGACCAAGGGCAAGGTCAGTCCCACCACAGGGAACAACCCCATGACCATGCCAATGTTGATAACGACCTGAAGGGTCAGGATCGAAACTACACCGACCGCCATCAGCATGGCAAACTTGTCTTTGAGCTGCTGGGCGACATCCAGACCGCAATTGATCAGCTGATAATAGCAATAGATCAGCGTAAGGGCTCCTACCAGCCCCCACTCTTCACCGATAACGGAAAAAATAAAGTCCGTGTGCCGTTCCGGCAGGAAATTCAACTGGGCCTGGGTGCCGGCGAACCAGCCTTTTCCGAATATTTGTCCGGAACCAACGGCGATCTTCGACTGGATCACCGTATACCCGGCCCCCAAAGGATCGATATTGGGGTTGAGAAAAACCAGCAAGCGGTCTTTCTGGTAAGATTTCAGAAAATGCCATCCAAAGGGGACCAAGGCGACGATCGTGCCCAGAAAACCAAGGACATAGCGTGCTTTGAGCCCACCGGCAAAGAGCATAGCCACAAAGATCCCGAAGATCACGATCGCTGTACCCAGGTCGGGCTGTTTAAAGATCAGGCCCATAGACAGGCCTGTCAAAAGGAAAGGAAATATAATTTCCGTAAAAACGACTTCCAGCTTTCCGATGACGTCAAAAAGAAACCGGGGACGGCGCTTGCTGAAATATCGCGCCAGTAAAAAGATCACGGCTATTTTCGTGACTTCGGAAGGTTGGAAATTGATCCCCGCGATGTCTATCCACCGCCGCGCGCCCAAGGCATGACGCCCGCCGACCAAGACCAGGAACAACAAAAGGACATTCAAGGCGTAAAAAATATAAGCAAAATCGTAAAAATGGCGATAATCGACCCGGCTGATCAGATACATCAAGACCAAACCCAGGACCGCACAGCCGAGCTGGTCATAAAAAACCTGACGGGACACGCGCAGGTTCTCGAACGAGGCGCTATAAAGCGCGATCAGCCCGATGATCATGATGCCTATCGTGTATAGCCAGATTTTCTTTTCCAGATCACGGCCCATAAAAATATTCTCTAAAGAATCTTCTTTTCCTGCATACGCAAAAGGAGATCTTTTGTGAGAACGGCAGCGTTATAACTTGAACCGCCGTGCTCCAGTAAGACACAAAATGAGATATTGCGAACCTTCCCCTTGGCATATCCGGCGAACCAGGCATGATTTTTTCTGCCGCCCGATGTCTGCGCGGTACCCGTCTTGCCGGCGACATAAAGGTCCGGTAGATCGCCGATAACGCGCGCGGTCCCCTCCGCATCAGCAACGGCGCCCCTTAGACCTTTGCGCACCGTTTCCAGGGTTTCCTCATCGACCTTGATCCTGCGCTCATCGACGAATTTATCGACCGGGGTATCTCCGATAGCCTTGATCACGTGCGGCTGAACGACCCAGCCGCTGCGCGCCACCATCGTCATCAGCCGGACCAGCTGTAAAGGTGTTACCTGGACCTCTCCTTGTCCGATGGACAGATTCAAAGTATCACCGGCATGCCATCCTCCTCTGCCTTCCAGACGCCTTTGTTCCCTGCTGGGGATCGAACCCTCTCGCTCATAAGGTAGATCGATAGAAGTCTTTTCTCCCAACCCCATGAGCCGCGCGTAATGAGTTATCGTGTCTGCTCCCAGCAATAATCCCACATTATAGAAATAAACATTGCAGGAGTGGGCCAGGGCGCCGATGAGATCTTGTGTGCCATGCACATGGGTGCAGCGGAATACCGCTTTTCTCAGTTGATAAAATCCCGGACAAACAAAACTCGTTCCAGGCATGATCTTTTTCGTTTCCAATCCGGCAGTGGCCATGATCACCTTAAAAACAGAACCCGGCGGGAACAGCCCCGTGATGGCGCGGTTAATGGCGGGTGCCAGCGGATCGGCAAATATCTGGTTGATTTCTGATGCGTCACGGCTACCCACAAAAATATTCGGATCGAACCCCGGGGAACTGGTCATCCCCAGGATCTCCCCGCTATCCATGTCCATGACGATGACGACACCGACCCTCTCCGCCAGAAGCTCAAGGGCATCCTGCTGTACTTCACTGTCGATGGTCAATGTAACGTCCTGCCCTTTCTGGGACTGCCGGACCCCTAACAACCGCACCTGCTGTCCGCGACTGTTAACTTCGATCTGCAAACCTCCTTCTTCCCCACGCAAATAATTATCATAATATTCTTCCACACCCGAATAGCCGACCACACTTTCCATGGAATAGCCATATTCCTTGAACCGATCCCGCTGGGCCAGGCTCATCTTCCCGACATATCCCAAAACGTGGGCGCTGTTTTCTCCCAAAGGATAGAACCGCCGGTAGCTTTCCTGAACGGACAGACTGGGAAATCGGTACTTGTTCTCCTCGATGATGATCGCATCTTCCTTGGAGATATCCTGCGCGATAACAACCGGAGCAAAAGGCGCGTTCTTTTTTCTCCCATAGCGTCGCGCGATCGATTGCTCGCTAACACCCAGCGCTGCACCTAAAAATCGGAATAACTCCGCCGAGTCACCGATTTCCTGGGGAGTGACCATGACATCATACGAAAGGCGGTTATCGGCCAACACTTTTCCGTTGCGGTCCTTGATCTGCCCGCGCCACCCTTCCATCGGGACGACCCGAATGCGATTATTGACGCTCAAACGAAAAAAATACTCCCCCTGGATGACCTGAGTATAAAACAACCCGGCCACGATAAAACCGAAAAGACCACCGGTAATTAGGCGAATAATCTTGAGGCGCATTTTTTTAATTGCTCAAATACAAATGGTGCGACCAGTAACGTTAGCAGGACCTGCGGCAGAAAAACGAACCGGAACACCTGGCCAGGATAAAGCGGCCCCACCAATATTTTGTACAAATGATAATGGACGACCGCGTTAATGGCGATGATGATAAAGATCAATATATAGCGCGAGAGCCTTGAGCCCATATGATAGATATATTGCTTGAGGATCGTGGTCATATACGCCACCACGATAAAAGAACACACATTGATGCCCAGGATGCCCGTGCTGAAGCTGTCCCGAAGGACCCCCGCCAAAACGGCCGTCAAAAGCCCGTAACGGATGCCAAAATACAAATTAAAAAACATGACCAAAAGCAATTCCAGGTCAGGTGTCGCCCATCTGCCCATCAGATGAAACAACAAAAATTCAATGATAAACGCGACGATAACACAAAATGTGATGAACGCGACCTTGCTCATGACTATTGGAGAATGACGAGGACTTCCTCAACCTGCGACAAGACGACAGCCGGTTTTATGATGCATTCAATGGATGGTTCCTGTGGATTCCCGATGATCCGGACAACTTCACCGATGAGCAACCCTTCCGGAAAAGAAGTGCTTAATTTGGACGTGATGACCTTATCGCCGACTTTGATCTGCGCGTCGGAGCTAATAAACCGCATACGGCAGATCTCCCCCTGCAGCGATCCAGCCACCAGCCCGATTTCCCGAGAACCCTGGACGAGGGCCGCCACGCTAAATTGCGGATCCGTCAAAAGAACGACTTTTGAATTCTGTTCGCTGACCTCGGCTACTTTACCAACGACGCCCAAAGCGTTGATGACCGGCATCCCCTGGCGGATGCCATCATCCCGACCCCGGTCGATGATCATCGATGAACTCCATCCGGAAGGGTCCCTCCCGATGACACTAGCCGTCAGGGATGAATAAACCAGACTCCGTTTAAACGTCAGCAACCGTTCCAGCCGCAGGTTCTCCGCAACAAGTTCGTCCTGTCCGACCAATCGCGCCTTGAGCGCGCTGACTTCTTCCCGCAGGCGTTGATATTCATTGAACGTCCGGTGATAAAAAAGGATCTTCTTTGCTTCATAAAACGGGAAAGAGATGATCTCGATGGGGACGTTCAGTGCCCGGACAAATTTGAATTTCAGCGGGGCCAACGTGTCGGAACGAAAGAAAAATACGAGGAAAGGAACAAACAGAAGACAGAGGTAAATTAAATTCTTGGGAGTTCGTCTAAACACGCATATCTTTTGTGGTAAACGAGACGATTATTATTTAAAAATCCAGCTTGGTTTCCACCACAATACGCCGTTTCAGACGACCGGACATGTTCAACACCATCCCGGTCCCCATAACGACCGCTGTCAAAGGATCATCGGCGATGTGCACGGGCAAACCCGTTTCCTCGGCGATCCTTTTGTCGAGACCACGCAGAAGCGATCCGCCCCCGGCCATGACGATGCCCCGGTCGATCAGGTCCGCAGCAAGTTCCGGGGGGGTTTGTTCAAGCGTTGTTTTGGAAGCGTCCACGATGGCTTGCACAGGTTCATGCAACGCCTCACGGATTTCAACAGAAGTGATGGAGATCGTTTTGGGCAATCCGGAGATCAGGTCCCGGCCGCGCACATCCATCTGAAGTTCTTCTTCTAAAGGAAACGCGGAACCGATACGGATCTTGATCTCTTCGGACGTTCTCTCGCCGATCATCAGATTATAGGTCTTGCGCAAATATTCGACAATGGCCCCGTCCATTTCATCCCCGGCGATACGGATGGATTTGGAGAAAACCAGTCCGCCCAGCGAAATGACCGCGAATTCGGTCGTACCG